>WLWD01000799.1_pt1 | contig 173599 bp, 107 predicted proteins | sample 6712731 | NCBI WGS metagenome assembly WLWD01 (sample SAMN12718690, study PRJNA576275) | sponge metagenome | isolation source: marine sponge | host: Mycale hentscheli | place: New Zealand: South Island, Marlborough, Capsize Point | collected 2014-11-01
TACTAGGTCTCATCATATCACCACATGTACTAGGTCTCATCATATCACCACATGTACTAGGTCTCATCATATCACCACATGTAGTTTGTCTCATCAATCAGCCGTTCTCAGAGAACATCTGGTAACTTTCGCCAGGTTTCTATGGAATGTGATTAATTTAGTTTACCGGATGTTCTCCTGTGCCACGCCCCATTATGCATGGAGAATGGCTGGTTAAACGAGACTAGTTTGTCATCCCAGACATAGACACGACTCATGTCACATGACACCACATGTAGTCTGTCATTCCAGACATGTCACATGAGTCATTTCATGACACCACATGTAGTCTTTTTTAATACTCATCAACATTGAATCATAAAAATGCTAACTTTTTAATCAAGACCATCAAAGACCAGCTGAGTTCAGTATTTGGTACTAGTAAAGCAGGTGTTTATATTGGTTTTGCAAACTGAATTGAATTTATAGTCAATCAATATCATGTTTAAACACTGTTTTGCCTAATGAACTGGAGTAATGTGTTACTGATTAATTGCATGTCTATATCGGTCATCATCAATGTACCACTGTAAGTAACTCCACCCATTTCAGAACCACTCAGTTTCATATCTAAGATTTATAAGAATCACTTCATGCAACTTGTGTATGCAAGTGTTTGAGTGAGCCCTGATTGCATGGTGTAAGAAGGTTGGCCCTTCTACTGAACAAGAAGTTCTACCCAGTTCTGCGGTCCAGAGTTATGCTTGTGATGGCTGCAGTAATAAATGTCATGTTTTATGTTCCTTTATGTCCTCCCAAGCAATAAATCTAGGGATTGCATAACTGTCATTTCACTACTTGAGATTCCATGAGAAAGTGTTGAAAAGAATGTCATTCTTCACACTTAAGAGTTGCTGCCTGTGTCAGAGTACATCTGCCACAAGCTCAACTTATAGCCAGACAGGAAACAGAACTTATTAACTTCATTTGATTCTAATTCCATGAACTGTGGCAGACGTTAGACCTGTGATGAAGACGAGCGAGTCAGGAATGTCTAATCCACTCTATGCCATACCTCAAAGAAGAGAAGAAAGGTTGGCAAAGAAGTCTCAGAAAATAGACAAGCGTTTAGTGGGGATTGTGGTGGTTGTGGCTGTCATGGCAACAATGCTTGTCATCACCACCACCATTTGCATTGCTCTTGGCATAGAGATGGCTACAATGAAGAATACTGAATCAGAGAATACTGGCAAAGTTTCAACAGATAATCTGACAAGATGCTTTCAGAAGTTATCTGAGCTCGAAGAACAGTTTGAACACAGTAAGAACAGCAAAGTTTTACCTGATGTCGTAGCTCCCCAAAGTTCGACAGATCAAACATATCCATCACTGACCACAAGCAGTATTGTGACAGCTATTCAGAACACAAGAAGACCTCTGGCAAACCAACATCCTAAAGGAACATCTCTTCTTTCTATTTGCAATGGTGTAATGCCAGAAAGTTGGAGATTGATAGCTTATATTAACACAACTGAATCGTGTAGAAAGATATGCCCAAAAGAATTGTCGTGTGCCACCGATATTTCATCTTGCGTACAAAAAATGGATGGTGGTGGATGTTCTCGCGTGAAATTCAAAAGCCGTGGTATAGCTTACTCTCACGTGTGCGGCAGGATAATTGGTCGGCACTCCGGTTTGTTAAACGGATTTGGACTCAACCGGTTGTCGGAGACTCTGGATGAGAACTATGTGGACGGAGTAAGTCTCACCTATGGAGACCCTCGAACTCACATTTGGACCTTTGCTGCCAACTCTTATTTGCTAAATTTCAGCAACTGTAATGTATGCTACTTGAGTCAGCCAAGATTTGTCCCTCTTTCACACTACTCTTGCTCCTTGAACCCAAAGTGTTCCAAAAACAAAGCTTGTGGAGAGGGTCTCTGGCAAGATAATCTCTGCAGTGGAGATACTTGGTTTCATAGGCAGTTGCCACACCCCACGGAAGATGACTTGGAGATGAGGCTCTGTAGAAAGACACGCTTCAGTGGGGATATAGGACTTACGCTTGTAGAGATATATGTAGTGTAACGAGCCAGCTATCGTATGTTGCAGCTTAGAAGTTTCATTTTGTGAACCCATGTAATATACTTGTGTGTGACAACGAGTAATATAGGTACATGTAGTTTGTGCTATAATTATTAATAGATACTGTTGACCCAAAGTTTATGTAAAATTTTTGCTGCCCATTATATAAAACTCATTTAATTTTATCATTGTAAAGCTATCTTAAGATGCAAAACTAGACCTGGTAGCTAGCTATATCTTATTATTTGACAAGCCAGGATTTGAATATATGACTGTCAGTATCAGTTTGCTTGACGTATTGATTCAGAATCAATATAGTTGATGCACATTAACACTCTTGAATTGGTCACTTTTTTCTTAACATTTATGTTTAGGTAAAAAAGATAGAATTAAGTTTCGCTTCAAGTTTCTGTCAGATATTTCTGGGCAAGTCTAGTGACCTTTATATTCTCAACTTTTAGTATGTGAACTCAGCAGACCTGATGGTAGCTAGCTTATGTTCATTAATCTAACATGTGATGAGCATGTGCACAAACTATTGGGTTCCTGCCAATGCAGTCTATCATGGCAGTTTACTGTCATAGAGTAGGATTTCAACAATGAAGTAGCTAGAGCATTTTTTTTTACACTCATGAAAGCTTGGACAGCTTGGAAGTGATCTGATTGAGATAACATTGGAAACTAGGGCATTTTACATACCTTCTCTTTCTCCGTGACATGGTCCATTGCTCACTCCTAATAAGTGAAGTACATATCGAGTTGCTAGGTCTTCAGTAGAAGGCAAGAAGAGATCAATTTGATGCCTGGTAATCTGTCATTCACTTGAACTCAACCACACCCACTTACCTCTTGTTACAGAAGCCAAGCAACCCTACTGGAGGTGGGGATGCAGTTGCACTATGGAGGTTAATCTGATGTAGCTGTACTCCATACTAGAGATCAAAGCCCTTTGCTAATCTAATCTAAGCAGTGAGGAGTTATAGAAGTATCAAGAAATGGCAGGTGCCATAAAACAGCAGAAATTGAGGTACCTTGAACAAGAATAAAAGGTTAGAAAACTGACTTGTCTGTTTCTAGTTGATTGAGTCACTTGTGATATCCTACTATTATTAAAAACAATCATGTTATTCAATTTTTTTTTAAAATTCTAATGTGGTTTCATTGGTTTCATTGGTTTCATTGGTTTCATTGGTTTCATTGGTTTCATTGGTTTCATTGGTTTCATTGGTTTCATTGGTTTCATTAGTTTCATTGGTTTCATTGGTTTCATTGGTTTCATTGGTTTCATTGGTTTCATTAGTTTCATTAGTTTCATTGGTTTCATTAGTTTCATTGGTTTCATTGGTTTCATTAGTTTCATTGGTTTCATTGGTTTCATTGGTTTCATTGGTTTCATTAGTTTCATTGGTTTCATTGGTTTCATAGGTTTCATTGGTTTCATTGGTTTCATTAGTTTCATTGGTTTCATTGGTTTCATTGGTTTCATTGGTTTCATTGGTTTGGTTTCATTGGTTTCATTGGTTTCATTGGTTTCGTTGGTTTCGTTGGTTTGGTTGGTTTGGTTGGTTTGGTTGGTTTGGTTGGTTTGGTTGGTTTGGTTGGTTTGGTTGGTTTGGTTGGTTTGGTTGGTTTGGTTGGTTTGGTTGGTTTGGTTGGTTTGGTTGGTTTGGTTGGTTTGGTTGGTTTGGTTGTTGGTTGGTTTGTTGGTTTTGGTTTGGTTTGGTTTGGTTTGGGTTGTTTGGTTTGGTTCTGGTTGGTTTTGCGTTAGTGTTTTGTTGGTTTGGTTGGTTTTTGGTTGGTTCTTGGTTGGTTTGGTCTTCCTTGGTTTCCTCCCCCCTTTGTCTTCCCAATTGGTTGTTCCTTGGTTTCCTTGGTTTCCTCCTTGGTTTCCTTGTTATTTTCCTTGGGTTCCCTTGGTTTCCTTGGTTTCCTCATTGGTTTCAGGGGGGGGGTTGCAATTGGGTGCCTGGTTCATGGTGTCATTGGGTCAGGGGTGGCAGCAAGTGTGTTCAAGTGGGGTCATGGGGTGCATGGGGGGGCATTCACTGGGTTCACGGGTTTGCACGGGGGCCATTGGGTTCATCATTGGTTTCCATCCTTGGTTTCCATTGGTTTCATCATTGGGTTCATTGGTTTCATCAAATTGGGGGTGCATGGGGGTTCATCATGTGGTTTCATGGGGTTCATTGGGTGAGTGGTGTCAGTGGGGGTCAGTGGGGGGCAGGGGGGTTCGGCTTGTTCCTGTTCATTGGTTTCATTGGTTTCTTTGGTTTCATTGGTTTCATTGGTTTCATTGGTTTCATTGGTTTCATTGGTTTCATTGGTTTCATTGGTTTCATTGGTTTCATTAGTTTCATTGGTTTCATTGGTTTCATTGTGTAGTGTATGGACAGAAGTAAACATTCACTTGTCTGTGTTTATTATCACACCCATTAACACTCATTAACATTCATTCAAGTGTAACACATACACAAGGCCTTACTCTTATCACCTAATCAATTTGTGTACGTGTGTGTTTTACCATGGTATATCCTTGTGTTCACTTTTGAGTTTTGTCAGTTCACAGTTCATCCAGAAAATTAAATTACTAAAGAAAGGGTCCAGTTCTGGTCAAAACACAACAGTGGCGACGAGGTCGGGATACTAGCGAGAGAGAGATGGGAAGCCCACGGTCGTATGAAAGCTTTCGACGGGAGAGCAGAATCATGGGTTGAGTACGCAGAAAGATTAGAACAATATTTCATAGCGAATGGAATAACGGAGGCTGCTAAGAAACGAGCTGTTTTGTTAGCAGTAGTAGGGGTGGAGAGTTATCACCTCATCAGGAGCCTGGCAGCTCCAACGAAGCCAAGCGAGAAGAGCTTCGAGGAATTGATCGAGCTAATGAGGAAGCATTACAACCCAAGACCGTCAGCCATTGTGCAACGCTATAAATTTCACACACGGGTTCGTCAAGCGGGAGAATCGATAGCAGACTACTTGGCGGTGCTGCGGACTCTCTCAGAATACTGCGATTTTGGAGCAGTCTTGGACGACATGTTAAGGGACCGGTTAGTATGTGGAGTGGAAGATTTCAGCATACAGAAGAAGTTGTTAGCGGAGCCGACGCTGACATTTGAAAGTGCAGTAACGATCGCGCTATCAATGGAAACAGCCGACAAGGGGGCAGAGGACCTCAGAGCAGCCTCAGGCCCAACTCTTCAAACTCCCAAGGTGCACCAAGTGAAGCAGTCAAGTAGCACCAGAAGTCATCCTCCTGGTCAAGGTAAAAGACCAGCAGCTAGTGGAGGCAGCACAACCAAACAGTCAGGGAAGCCCAGTTATAGTCAAAGCCGGATGAGGAAGGGAACTCTATGTTTTCGTTGTGATGGAGACCATTATGGCAGTCAGTGTCGCTTCAAGAATGTAGACTGTAATTATTGCGGTAAGACTGGACACATTGAGGCTGCATGTCGAATCAAGAAAGCACGGGCTGGAAGTGGTAATCAACGTCAAAACTTTCACACAGTAGCAGAAGAATCGACCGAAGAAGAGGATTCAGATACATTGTATGCCATGAAAGGTGGGTCTAATGCGCCACTGGTGGCGGAATTACTCATTGCCGACTGTCCAGTGAACATGGAGGTAGACACTGGAGCCTCCAGGACAATCATTGGGGAGACCACATACGAGCAGTTATGGGGTAAGGATCGCAAACCCCTGAGACCTTCCAAGGCCAATCTCCTAACATATACTGGTGAAAAGATTCGACTAGCAGGAGAGCTGAGAGTGCACGTCCGCTACAAGGAACAAGAGATCGAAGGAACCTTGTTGGTGGTTCAAGGCAATGGCCCAAGCTTACTGGGACGAGACTGGCTGGCCAAGATCAGACTAGATTGGCCAAGCATGAACAAGGTAACAGCATCCAGTGCACTGGAAGATGTTCTGAAGGCTCGATCTGCATTATTCAGTAAGGAATTGGGTAAATTGAAGGGAGTTAAAGTGTCATTGTATGTAAAACCGGATGCTCAGCCAAAATTTTGCAAGGCTCGGTCAGTACCATTTTTGCTCAAGGATAAGATAGAGAAGGAGCTTACAAGGCTGCAAGAGACTGGGGTTGTAGAACCAGTTCAGTTTTCAAAATGGGCAGCTCCGGTGGTACCGGTGCTCAAGTCAGATACCACGGTCAGAATCTGTGGAGATTTTAAGACCACTGTTAATTCAGTGAGTTTGACGGAGTCATACCCTCTTCCTAAAATAGAAGAGCTTTTTACGAAGTTATCTGGTGGTCAGTATTTTTCGAAGTTGGATCTGTCGCATGCCTACAGTCAGTTGGAGTTAGATGAGAGCTCCAGAGAGTTTGTGGTCATCAATACCCACCAGGGACTTTTCCGTTACAATAGGCTACCCTTCAGAATCGCATCGGCGCCAGCCATTTTCCAACGAGCGATGGAATCTCTTCTTCAAGGTATGCCAGGTGTCGCGGTTTATATTGACAATATCCTGGTGGCAGGCAAGGATGTGGAAGACCACTTGAAGAAATTGGAGCAAGTACTGAAGAAATTGGAAGAAGCAGGGTTAAAACTGAAACGAGAAAAATATGAATTTTTGGCAAGATCAGTGGAGTACCTTGGTTATCGGATTAGTGGACAAGGACTACATCCGACAGATAAAAAGGTGAAAGCTATCAGAGAGGCACCCAAGCCTAACAATGTGGCGGAGCTTCGGTCATTCCTAGGGCTTATTAATTATTATGGGAAGTTTCTGCCCAATTTGTCGTCAACACTCTCACCTTTGTATGCATTACTCCAGAAAAAGAGTGCGTGGAGTTGGGGTGAAAAAGAAGATCAAGTATTTGGGGCGGCCAAGGACCTCCTACAGAAGGCACCAGTATTAGTGCATTATGATCCAGATCGAGAAATCGTGCTAGCATGTGATGCATCTCCATATGGTGTGGGTGCAGTAATTTCACACAAATATGCAGATGGAACTGAACGGCCAATAGCATTTTCGTCACGCACCCTATCAGCAGCTGAAAAAAAGTATTCACAGCTTGAAAAAGAAGGAGTAGCAATCGTTTTTGGAATCAAGAGATTCCACCAGTATCTGTATGGCCGTCACTTCACGATCTACACTGATCATCAGCCGTTGAAACATATCTTCAATGAATCACGGCCGGTTCCAGTAATGGCTTCATCTAGAATTCAACGATGGGCTATCTTATTGGCAGGTTATGACTACAGCATTGACTATAAGCCAGGCCAGGAGCAAGGAAATGCGGATGGATTGAGTCGGTTACCTCTACCAGCATCCAAAGAAGAATCACAGCCCTCTCAAGATGTGATACAAGTGCTAGCTCAGTTAGAGGCCACAGTAGTCACAGCAGAACAAATTAGAAGCTGGTTGGAGCGAGACCCAGTACTGGCCATGGTCAAGAGATTTTGCAGATCTTCCTGGCCGAGACAAGTCAAGGACGAGAAATTGTTACCATATTTTCGGCGCAGAAATGAAATAACTCTTTGCTTATTGTGGGGATCGAGGATAATCATTCCACCTCAGGGGCGAGAGAAAGTACTGGAAATTCTTCATGAGGCCCACACGGGTATATGCAGGATGAAAAGCTTAGCTCGGGGATACGTGTGGTGGCCGGAATTGGACCTTGCTATTGAGACTTTAGTCAAGAAATGCAGCACATGCCAACTATCTCGCCCTCTTCCACCAGTAGCACCGTTACATCCTAGGGAATATCCGAAGAGGCCATGGACAAGACTGCATGTCGATTTTGCCGGACCTTGCTTTGGTGGCAGCATGTTTATGGTCTTAGTGGATGCACACTCAAAGTGGCTGGAAGTCCACAAGATGCCGTCAATCACATCGTTCTACACTATTGAAAAGCTCAGGGAAATTTTTGCCACCCACGGGTTGCCACAAATTTTGGTTTCAGACAATGCTACCACTTTTACAAGTGCGGAGTTCAAAAGATTCATGGATTGCAATGGTATTCGACATATCACTAGTGCCCCGTACCATCCATCTACTAATGGATTGGCGGAAAGGTCTGTCCAAACATTTAAGCAAGGAGTGAAACGATTGAAGGATGGAACATTGGAGTCAAAGATTTCTCGATTTCTGTTCAACTACCGTATTACACCTCATTCAGTTACAGGAATTTCCCCAGCGGAGTTACTGATGAAGAGAAGACCTACATCTCGACTAGACCTGTGTTTTCCAAACGTGGTGTCAGTTGTGGAAAAGAAGCAGCAACAGCAAAAAGAAGTTCATGACACTAAGTCCAGACAGCGAACCTTCATAGAGGGGGAGGAAGTATATGTACGAAAGTTCAACAACTCTGGTCAAGATAGTTGGAGGGAAGCCGTCGTGGAAAAGATTACAGGACCAGTGTCAGTGCAAGTCAAGCTCAGTGATGGACGCATTAGGAGACGTCATGTAGATCACGTCCGGAGGAGGCAAGCACGGCCTGCTGAAACTGAACAACCTACCTGGGAAGACGGAGTGAGTGTGTCGACATCAGTACCAGTACCAGTACCAGTACCAGCAGTAGTCCGGACAGACTCTAGTTCAGCAGTGACAGGTCAGGAGCAGTCGATGTCACAAGCAGCTGCTGAACCTCCCGGTGGAACCGTCGAAAGCACCAATATAACCATGTCCGAAGAGCACCCTGAACCTACCGCATCAGGTCATGAAGGCTCCAGTGCTGCCAGGAATGTGTCAGTGGCCGCTACGCCAAATGTGAGACGTTCCGCGAGGACAAGGCAAGCCCCAGATTATTATGGGTTTGGTAAGAAGAAAGACTCTAAGGAGGGAGGAGTGTAGTGTATGGACAGAAGTAAACATTCACTTGTCTGTGTTTATTATCACACCCATTAACACTCATTAACATTCATTCAAGTGTAACACATACACAAGGCCTTACTCTTATCACCTAATCAATTTGTGTACGTGTGTGTTTTACCATGGTATATCCTTGTGTTCACTTTTGAGTTTTGTCAGTTCACAGTTCATCCAGAAAATTAAATTACTAAAGAAAGGGTCCAGTTCTGGTCCAAACACAACACATTGGTTTCATTGGTTTCATTGGTTTCATTGGTTCCATTGGTTCCATTGGTTTCGTTGGTTCCGTTGGTTTCGTTGGTTTCGTTGGTTTCGTTGGTTTCGTTGGTTGCGTTGGTTGCGTTGGTTGCGTTGGTTGCGTTGGTTGCGTTGGTTGCGTTGGTTGCGTTGGTTGCGTTGGTTGCGTTGGTTGCGTTGGTTGCGTTGGTTGCGTTGGTTGCGTTGGTTGCGTTGGTTGCGTTGGTTGCGTTGGTTCCATTTCATTTGTGTAGCTAGTGGTTTATTTTATGTTTAGTATTTTATTTCATGCACAAGTAACCATTTAGTTTCAGGTTTCTTCTGCTGTATAGGTTCTCTAAAGCAAGGTTTCTCTTCCAGGATTCAGTACTGCTCAAGTTAGCTAGGGTGTTAGAAGTCCAGCAAATTCATAAAGAATTTAATTTATTTGGGATTGAGTGTCACTAGTGCAAAGAGAGGGTGGAGAACGTTTGCGCGTCTAATATGTTTTTCTTTTCTGGGTTATCAAATATCGTAAGTAGCTATTGGAATCTACAGCGACAACCTGGAAAATTGCATGATTATCTAAATGGGCCCAATAAAGTTTGAGTGTCCTATATTTGAACTAAGATAGGTCCATCATTGCAGGGGTGATGGAAGTGGGGGGTGGGGGGGGGGGGCAGGAGTCTCGCGTAGCCAGACCCTTTACCAATTGCTACACAGGGAATGGATCTGGTCAACTGACATAGAGCAAGTTGTTCAGCTTTAATGCTTGGGTGGAACTATTTAACTGAAAAGATGCAAGTATACTGAATTTCATTCAGGAAGTAAGAGCAAACAAGGAGTCGCTAAAATATACTCATTACGTATATCGCATACACTTTAACCTTACCGCAACCCCCCATGTTGCTGGCTACATGAGACTAGGGAGGGGGTGAGGGGGGGGGGGGGGGGCACAAAGCATGCTCATAGTATTACACTTTGTGATTGAATTTCATAATATTGATTGGCTCATGAATTAAATTCTGTTAGCAAAAAAGCTGCTTTATCACAGTATCAGTACTTACTACAGAACACAGTTTGTATTCAGCTACTGCTGATATTATGGAAAAGCAGTTTTCTTTGGCTGGTAAAGAGAGAAGAATTGATGGTCCTGATAAAATTTATGATGCCATTTTGATGCATATTCAGAGACAAATCAGACAACACTGAACTGACAGACATTGCTAAGGAATTCGTAGGAAGAAATGAAAAAAATTAAGGAACAAATAAACTTTAGCTACATCATAATTTCCATCCAATCCATATTCAGTTAATATTAAATTGTATGTTTCATTAAATATAAAAATAGTTTTCATGAGAATAATAATGCCCCCCTCCCCCCCTCCTCCCCTCTCCCCCCCTCTCTCCCCCTCCCCCCTCTTGAAACAACTTCCATCACTCCTGCATTGCTTGATTAACCCTCAGCGCGCATGCACGAGAGGGTTATAGTAATTTTAGCACCGCGGCATTTTGTCCCTTTACCAAACCGCTATGCTTGATCATTTTCAAGCAACTCTAGTTTTCAGTGTGTGGAGGAAGCTGGCTATACGACAGTACAAATACTGTTTGCACAGCGCGGTAACGATTTAGGCTAATATCTGATTTGGCTCTAGTGTGAAGGGAAGATAGTGAGATTTTTCTGTGTGAGTGTCTAATTTCCATTCACAGCATGTCACTAAACAAGTTGGTGAACACTATGAGAAGTAACTTGTGGAATCGCCATTATTTCACATACACAACTGTCAAGGAAAAACCTTGTAGACCCATATTCCAATGGACACTTCTACCTAAACAGAATAGAAATGGTTATTATTCTATATTACATAGAAAGAATTAAGGTCATTGGAGGTGGAAGAGAATCAATGTATATGATTGGCTGAGAATGGAGGGAGATGAGTCCACAGGACAATCTCAAGTATAAGAAAGAAGGTGAAGAACTTCGAAAAGCATGTGAAAGAAAATGTCAGAATTTTTATGAAAGTTTTATAGATGAAAAGGAAAAGAAAGCTTACCTCAAATGATTGAGCAAGTATCGTAGTAACAATGAAAGAGAAAAAGAAATCTGGACAGGCCTTTCAGTTCCAGAGAAGTATTGGAAATAGCATGTACCATAAATGACCATAGAATTTGGAAGGGGTACTTGAACAATGAACAATTATAAGGAATGCCTGTCTTGAAACCAGTAATTTTTTTTGAGATTCGCTCTTTGAGTTCAATATAACATTGACAATTATAATCATAATATTCAATGAATTTATTGGTGTACAGTAGTTCTAAGAGCTCTGCAGGCCTCTCAATTCATATCATGTGGGCGTATGAAATACTTTCAAAAACCATCTCACACACATCAGTCTCACACTGGGCTTGCACTAAATGATGTGTGTAGTTCCGTGGTGTGTGTAGTTCCGTGGTGTGTGTAGTTCCAGTAGTGTGTGTAGTTCCAGTGGTGTGTGTAGTTCCGTGGTGTGTGTAGTTCCAGTGGTGGGTGTAGTTCCGTGTGTGTGTAGTCCATGTGTGTGTAGTTCAGTGGTGTGGTGTAGTTCCATGGTGTGTGTAGTTCCGTGGGTGTGGTGTTCAGTGTGTGTGTTAGTTCCAGTTGTGTGTAGTTCCGGGTGTGTGTAGTTCCGTTGTGTGTAGTTCAGTGGTGTGTGGTGGTGTGTGTAGTTCCGTGTTGTGTGTAGTTCCAGTGTGTGTGTGTGTAGTTCCGTGTGTGTGTAAGTTCCGTGGCTGTGTGTAGTTCCGTGGTGTGTGTAGTGTGTGTGGTAGTTCCGTGGTGTGCGTAGTTCCAGTGGTGTGTGTAGTTCCAGTGGTGTGTGTAGTTCCGTGGTGTGTGTAGTTGTGGTGTGTTCCGTGGGTGTGTTCCAGTGGGTGGTGTGTAGTTCCGTGTGGTGGTGTAGTTCCAGTGGTGTGTGTGTTCCAGTGGTGTGTGTAGTTCCAGTGGTGTGTGTAGTTCCATGGTGTGTGTAGTTCCATGGTGTGCGTAGTTCCAGTGGTGTGTGTAGTTCCGTGGTGTGTGTAGTTCCAGTGGTGTGTGTAGTTCCGTGGTGTGTGTAGTTCCGTGGTGTGTGTAGTTCCGTGGTGTGTGTAGTTCCGTGGTGTGTGTAGTTCCGTGGTGTGAGTAATTACATAGTTGTACTTCCATGACTGTCCTTGCGTCCCCTTTCAACAAACTCTGCCCATTACAATCAGGGAATGTGGTACAGTTTTTTTACCCCATGACACAATGGTTATGCAGAGGTGAGTGCTAGCTATTATGGCAACTTATCCAGTCTTCACTATAAACTATACAGCTATGTTTTGAGTTCTAATATTATTCCTGAACTTTATCTTATTAATTGAATTAAAAGGTGACCTTTTCACTCTGCTTATGATTTTAGACAGCTTCTTATGCACAACCAAATGTTTCCCATAGCGGATGGAATTATTTTGTTATCGTTATTTTAGTTCTAATTGGTGGTCCACTTAATTATTTAAAAAAAAATTGTCATGATAGCTTTATTAGTTGGTTATATTCAAAGTGAGAGTATTATTATTGTGATTGTTGGCAGACAAACTTTATGTCACTAATGAATAGTTTTCATAGAATCACATGTGGGCAGACTAGCCATTGCCTCACCCAGATTTTCATAAAACCACACCCACTATAGGAATTTGTACCTTCATTTTCCAAGTTTTCATCAAACTTGAATGAGAGTATCAGTTAAACCCATTTAGCTGTGCCTCATCCATGACAGTGACAGTTTTACTGTTAGGCTACTTGTTTGTGTCTCTTTTGTGTGACATTTCTCCCATTTATGTTTAATAATTCTGAGACAGTTTACAGAAAACAAGGCTTATCGTTGACATCTATGCTTTGAAGACATGCTGTCATCAAGCTGCAATAACATCATTGTTTATTGCCTTCTCATCCAATCAATATGCAACCCATATATAATGACAGAGCTAGCACTACTCTACTTAGTAGCGCTATGCTAGTTATGGCAGCTAAAGCTTCAAGTTTACAATATCCCACTGAAAAATCACCTCTTCTTCACCATGAACCAGTGAAGTTCAGTTTCAAGAGAAAGTATGCCAAGGTTCATAAATGCTTAAGTTCCAAAGCAGCGATTGTAACTCTTATTTGGTTATTCACTTTAAAAGTATTGCTTCATTTCATTCAGCCTCAGGTTCTTAAAATACTATTAAATGATCATCATGCATTAATATATTTTCAAGTGCTGAGTAACTTGGTGCTCTGTCTTTCTCCTCTGGCAGGTTATCTTGCAGATAATGTCTTTGAACGTTATAAAACTATTCGTTCAATTTTATTCTTTTTTATTCTAGTGTTTATTGTGTTTGGAATAGTTGCTATGGTGTATTACTTGATTTGCTACGAGGATAAAACAGATTATTTACCTTATCCTTTAGTATTAACAATAGCAGTCATGGTGTATATAATCACTGCTGTATGTTATGTTACATTTTATGCTAACATAATACAATTTGGAATGGACCAGCTCTATGAATCTCCAGCTGATCACCAGAGCTTGTACATATACTGGTTTGTTTGGTTGGAAAGCTTGAGTGAGTTTATAGCCAGTGGATCTTTGAGTATCTGGCACAGTGTGGAGCAAATTTCCTCCATCAACTCACATTACAAAGCAGTGATGATATGTGCCACATGTGCGTTAGTCTTATTAATCATAGCCACTTTCGTCATCTTTGTGATTTCTCAGTGTGCATCTATCGTAAAGAAAGACTGGTTCCTGATTTTATCAGCAAATATTAATCCATACCGTTTAGTTTACAAAGTGACTCGATTTGCCTGGCAGCACAAAGTCCCAATACGACGCAGTGCCTTCACCTATTGTGAAGATGAGATACCCTCTGGGCTAGACCTGGGAAAGGCCAAGTATGGTGGACCTTTTTCTGTTGAACAAGTTGAAAACGTCAAAGCATTTTATGGAATATTAAAAGTGTTGATATTGCTGGGTCTCACGTTCTTTTTAAAAACTGCTTCAAGGTCTCTACTCTCCTCATATTCTGAGTACGTGGAATGGAAAAATAGATATAACAAGATATTGTTTGGTGGAGGGGTGTGGTTAGAGCTCCTTGACACTGTGTGTATTCCAGTCTACATATTGGCAGTTCGGCCATTTATTCCAATTGGTTCATTTGGGCTGTTCAGACGCATCAGTGTTGGTATCATAGTGCAGCTGCTGTCACTTATCTGCATGATCGTCATGGTAGTATTGGCCCATGCTCACCAAACAGAATCAGTTTGTATTCTATCTGACTCAGCAAGGCTTAATATGTTCAATTCTACTATACCATTCCCTCAAAGTGTAGCATGGTTTGGAATTCAACGTTCCTTATCCTCTCTTTATGACATGCTCATGTCCATTGCTATATATGAGTTCATCTGCTCTCAGAGTCCTCAATCCATGAAAGGTCTTCTTATTGGTCTGTTCTTTGCCATTGAGGGAGTATTTAGTATACTTGGTACCTTGTGGAGTATACCGTTCTCTTATATTTCCCCCGCTTGTGATGTTATATTTTCTGGAGCAAACGTCGGTTTGAGCCTCTTTTTCCTCCTGATTTATGTGAAAACTGTAGGAAACTACACATTCAGAATCAGAGATGAGCCTGACCATGTTCATCGCTATGTAGAAGAGTACTATTGGAAGACTAGACCAGAAAAGTATTACGACTATTAACTCCAGTTCATTTAAACTGAAAACAGTTCTACCTCTATTTTTTGGGGTTTTTGTTTAATATATTATTTTATCCAAGAGACAAAAGTATTTTGTTAATGCTATTGTAATTATTGATTATTATTTATAGTGTAACTAGTGAATAGCAATAGGAGGGAGGGACAGTACCTTCACTTTCAGTAATAGTTCCTAACTTCAGTTAGGAACACTACCAGTAAATATAGTATAATCCATCATGCCTATATATAATGAAAATTATATATACACTACTGGGTGTCATTTTATTAACAACTTGAATTAATATTCCCCATTGGAGACAAATATACTGGTTGAGAAATATTGTTATTGTATATGCTAAAGGTCAGAGTTCAGCTATAGCAAATAGAAACAAAATGTGAACAATTTTATCAAATATTTTGGCAAAGAGAAGGAAAGGTAACATAGCAGTGGAAAAATTGATTCTGAAATATAAAGGTAGCCATGACTAGCTCTAACTAATTGCAATATATTTTATGTGAAGTCAATAAATAAAGTGCAGTCTAACCTTCCAAATAGCTACTGATGTTAGTGATGGAAGTTAATTCCAAAAACAAGCAAACAAACAAACAAACGTGCATGAGCTCATTAAGAAAAGCTAATTAGATAACTTTGCTATCAGAGAATTATTATATTTAGGTAGCCAATGGGCCAAGATTTTTTTTCTGTCAAGGCACATGCCAACTAATGAAAGTATTCCAAGAACGCTTAAATATGAGAGTCTTTGTTGGAATTTAACATGCAGCGAATAAAGAATGAGTTTGTATAAGTAGCTATTCTTCAGGCAGTTTCCCATTAGAATAATAGTTAAATGGCACTTCAATCCAACATTTGCTCCAGGCAAGTAAAATACAGCTGTACTATTATCATACAACAAAAATAATTTTTAATGTATAAATTGATTTAAAAGGCAGTGAGTATAGAAAGTCATGGAAGTTTCAGGAGCAACAGTTAGTAGTTCCTACCAGTCATTCAAAATCCCTTTGAGTCAGAGACTTAATTAAATCAAGTTACTTTAAGCAGCACTTGAACAGGCTGGATTTAGAGTGAGCCAGTATTGGAAGTTTCTGATAATAACCTCATTTAGTGCACAGGCAAGACGGCTAGATTCAGAGGGTGAGGTGAGTGACAGACTGAAATGGGGTGAGGAGCACTAGCTAAGTGCATATAGCTAATTACATTAGTGAAAATATCATTTAGCTATCTCATTCAATTCTATTAGAATAGTTTCTAAAATATATTGTAGTAGCTAGTTCAACTAGCCCTCTTCAGTCTCCAAAAATAACACACCCATTCATTGGTAAATGAGGTATTCAAAATTTCTAACACTTGTGAAGGTATAGGTAAAGTGTTAGAACATGTAGTAGCTATCTGAGATGGCAGATATATTTTCATGCCTATATGTGAGATTGAGCCTGTTAGGCTTTAAATACAAGAATATTATGCTTCATTTTAGAGATATATCTAACTAAAGAAGTCAGAAGTTGCTGCAAGAGAGGGCTATATACATCTTTCCAGTAAATTGATTGGCAAGCATTTACATATACTAAAAGAAGACCAGCTTTAAAGAAAGTAGGCCAAATGAGGAAGAAGCTTCAATGCTTGTATCCATGTTCTGGCATGACAATAGCTGTATTTATTTCACTGAATATGACTCTCTGTATGTGGCAATTACAACATTCTACCTCCACTCAGCGGACAATGTACATGCCCAACCCTTTACCAGTTAGTTCAACATTTTGTGACGATGGTAGCTCTACAGCCAATCTTTCAGTCAATGTGCCAAGTACCTCAGCCAATTTTTCAGTCAATGTGCCAAGTACCTCAGCCAATCCCAGACATCAGCATCTGATGGGAAGTATTAATGACTGCCAATTATAACAACCATCATGTCCACAAAATTTTATTTTCAGACGTTTTTTTTTGTTTTTTTCTCCATATATGTCCTTACATGTGCGAAATATGATAACTTGAGTGCTGCCTTCACATAGCTATGTATAGAATGGGAATGACATCATCAAAATAATAGGTGTTAACTTTACTTCTTATATGGTGGGCCACATTCAAAAGCAGCTGACATCATCATGTTTGTAGTCCTGGTAACATTATTGATTTATCAGCTAGAAAAAATGTAAATAATTTCTCATTTTGAGGTTTTGTGTCCTGCTCACTATGAACCACATATCTTACAGAATATCAGCTACAGAGTAAGCACAAGTATCTTATCTTCATTATATTATATACATCAAAAGGACAACAACAATTTAGGGTATATAGTAGATTTTGTATTGGACCATGATTTAGTATGCTTTAAATGTTCTGCCCACTGAATCACTCTGTTCTTCACATGATTATTCTATAGCTAATTCGTCACTTTTTAAAAAGTAAACTGTGACAATGATCAATTTCAGAGTCAGTACAAGTAAACTGCATACCTATTTGGTAAAGGGTGACACAAATAAACTGTGAAATAATAAAAAAATATTCAAACTAGCCACCATTAAAGAAATAGCTACAGTCATGTATAGATTTTATAATTTCACACGGAAACAAATTATACAAAAATAAAAAAAAGTAGTTACAAATTAGTAGATTCCATTGAATTGGTTTTGCCAAAATTTGTGTAACCACCGATTACTAGAATTTTCTTTGGTTCACAAGCAACAGCAAAGCATCTACTTCTTGGAGTAGTCATGTATCCCACTTTGTACCAGCCAGCCTTAACCTTCACATCTTCCCAATAGGCATAGACAGCTGCAGTAGGCTTGCCATCTTCTCCAACCCCTCCAATAATAAAGAAATTATCTCCGACACATATACAAGAAGACTGTGTCACTGGAGGTCCGACCACCCTTTTCCAGGTATTTATTGGAGCTTTTGAAGATTTCCCCCTTTGACCAATCTTTCGCCGAGATTCAATGAGGTCTTCAATAGAGCACGTATAAACCCAGTTTTTTTCCACCCTATTGTATCCCATTTGTCCCCCTACCAAGAAAACCTGCTTATTAAAAACTGTGGCAGATGATCCCAATAGAGCTTCAGGCAGACTGGCAGCTGTCGTCCAAGAGTAAGTACCAGTGTCCATCACTTCAACTAGCTTCAAACTACTCTCCTCATTTTCTCCACCAGCTACGATGAGATACTGTTCCGTATTTATCGCGATCGTGCTGCTTCTTTTGGTTGGAAGTTGAAACTCCGCCTCTTTCCACACGTAGTTTCCCCTTTCCCTTGTGAGGTAATAAATACAGCTCAGGAAGTTTGTGTAAGAAATCTTCCCGCCCAGTGCCAAAATGGTGTTGTTGATGCGTGCCAAGGTGGCGCCATCGTGTGGACAGGGAGGGAGTTCTTCCCACAAGTCTTCAGTGCAATGGTAGCCGTAGATGCTCCGAGACTTTGTAGTCAGTGGCTGGATGAAGAGGCAATTGTTGCATAGCACACAATCTGACCAGTTCCGGACTAAAGATCGAACAGCAGTCTTTTCACTTGCCTTCCATAGCAAAGTACACTTGGCTGCTGGGCTCATCTTACTTTCCGGACTGACGGCCAAACTACAATCACTTTCTCCTTCACTTGTACTTGTTCTGCTAGACTTGCTGCTTCTTTGTGAAATATGCCTTTGTAGTCTTAGCTTGCGTATCAACTCGTCTCTGTCTGCAAGCTCTACGTGGGCTAACTTGAGTCTTTGCTTTGCATCATCCCTCTCTTCTTCCAGTGCTTTACATCGTAGAGTGAACTCGTTCTTTGCCTCCATTATAATATGGTTATTGTCATGTCTTTCTGCCAACAGCTGGCTGGCCAATGCGTCATATTCGTTTTTCATCTCTGTCATCTGAAGGCAGAATTGATTCTGAAGCAATGCGATATCTTGCCGATTCTTCTCAATCAGTTGGCTTATCTCCTTCTCCTTCTCCTGCTCCAACTTTCTAGGATCATTTTGCTCCTTGCTTTGAATATATTCGTTTGTTTGGACAAGAGAAGACACGATGGAGCTTATGTCATCAGCATTAGGACGATCATCAGGTTTATCTTTCAAACAGTCCTTAATAACAGGAAGCAGCAGATGGTCGCTAGGTGCCACGTCAATATGACCCTGCCTCCTGATGATCTCTGGTACTTTCTTCAACAATTCTTCGGTTCCCTTAACCACTGCAACGAACCCATACAAAGGTTCTGGATAGGCACGCGTGATCACTTGGAGAGCTAGGACCCCGTACGAAAAGCAGTCCACACCTGTGTTGTAAAGGGGAGTCTCCAAGAAAACCTCTGGGGGCATATATTCCTTTGTGCCTGGGATACTTGTGAGAGAGCGTGCTTTATTGTCGAACATTCTAGCCATGCCGAAATCGGATATCTTCGCTCTTCTCTGTCCAAGCATTAGGATGTTATTGCTGGATAAATCCCTATGGGCTATATTGTTAGAATGGAGGAAAGACAGTGCCAAAGCAATGTCATGGCAGATATTAACCTCAGTGTAAAAGGGAAGATTAGTCTTGCATTTGTCTAAGAATCTGGTTAGACTCTCGTCCATCAATTCCATTAGAAGAACAGACTGCTTAGTCTCTGGGTCCAGTTTTTTGTCTAAATACTGCACAATATTGGGGTGGCGCAAGGTACACAAAAAATTGCATTCCGCCTCGAATCTTTTCCAAGGTAACCTTTCGTCCTGTCCGTGCTTGGAAGGCCTGGCCGTTACCAAGTAAGGGTGCATTATTTTTGCCGCACATAGTAGCCCGTCGCAGAGCGCCTTGCAAACAGTCCCATAAGCGCCAGATCCTAATTGGTTTTCTTCTGCGTCTTTAAATAACTTAAAAGTTCTAAATCTAAATTCCGCCATTACCGCGGTAGCCACTTCCCTGTTTTTCTCTGCAATTTAGTCCCGCCCGCAAAGCCGTATTTAGAAAGTGAATTTGAGCATGCGCATTGATAGACTCAATTAATTTTATTCAAAATAAATGCAATAGAAACCTTATCAAAACTCTATGTCAAAACTCGTGATAGAATGCAAGTTTACAAAATATCAGCTATTTCAATGGTTTTTGTTTCTGTAAGCAATTGCTTCTTGGTCAATACCCAACCTCCAATGACGACCAGTCTATTCTCGGTGATGCTTGTAAAACACTGATGTCGAGGTTGGCTCATGTGAGCCAAAACTTCCCAGGTATCCATTATAGGATTATAGATGTGTATGGCAGTAGAAGGCTGGTGGGCATCACGGCCACCCACGGCCAATAGTCGGCCCTTGAAAGAGATGCAAGTGGAACCTTTTGTGGGTGAAGTAGCGATAGTACTCCAAGACACTTTAGTGGACTCTGACCCCAGAAGTTTCTCAGCTGCAATAGTATAAACTGAGTGTGTAGGTGTCATTTTCTCTACCCAGCCTCCGAGTAGGTATATGTTTCCACTGCAGACAGCTGCTGAAGCCATTGCCAGAGGCTCAGGAAGGTTAGCTACTTGAGCCCATTTGATAGTCTCAGATGAACTGGTATCTAAGACTTCCACTGCAGCAATAAACCCTTCTTCATTTTCCCCTCCAGCTACAACTATGGCTGCCTGGCACATTATAGTTGCCATGTTGCTCCTCTTGACGTTCATGCGAGGATAAATCTCCACCCACTTCCTTGTCCCTCCGCTGCTTATCAGACTCATGACCTTATTTGTGAACTTATCATTCTCCATCTTCCCTCCTACTACACTCAAGTTGCGCTTGATAATGGTCAGGCTCGAGTCTCGTGCTGGGGAATCTGGAAACTGAGACCACGTCTCGGATTCAATGTTGAAACCGTATACTTCCCTCGATCCTCCGCGTCTTAAGAAGATAACTTGCCCTGAGGATACTATAGCTTCAGTGCTCCTGCTAAGATGATGTGGAGCTTTAGCTTCCCTCCGCCACTTGATGGAGATGTTGCTGAGAGGTACAGTGGAAGGTGCTCTACCTCTTTGTGAATATTTCTTCTCCAGCGCTTTTATGTCATCTGTAAGGCTTAGAGATCGACGTTCGCTGTTCAATATTTGCTCATCTTTCTCTTTGATTAGCTTGGATGCCTTTTTAAGCTCTTGACTAAGGTTGTCATTCTTTGTCTTATTTTCTTCAAGCTGTCTCTCAAGCTCTTCACAACAGTCTTTCCAATTCGGAGCTTCAAATCCTTGGGAGTCGATAACAGCAGGTGCACTAACTTCATCAGTGGAAGGAACTTGTTCAAACTCACCAGTGGCGTGCTCTGACTTCTGAACTTCCTCTTCCACATTAGTTGTAGTTTTGTTAGTTTCACATTTTTCCTCAGGACACGTCTTGGCAGATTCTTTTTCGTACTGCTGTAAGAGCATATTTTTTTCTTTCAAGCTAGTCAATGCTTGCTCAAGTTCATTCCTCAGCCGGCCAATCTCTTCCGTAACCGCTGTTTGCTCAGCACTGTGGCAAGACAATTGGCCTTCCATGCTCTTCCCTCCATCGATACTCTGATCTTCTGTTGGTTCAGTGCTTGCGCCACGAGAAGCAGATGTCTGGGAAGGGGTGCCGCCCTCGGACGGAGAAAAATATTGCATTTCATTGACGAGTTTGTCAATGTCACCCATCACGATATCTGCTGCAGAAGATGACTTCAAGGCAGATACAATGTCGGCATACTGAGAGGAATTCTTTATCTCGGCAATTCTAGAGCAGAGTTCACTTGATGAAGGACGATTGACTTCTTTGTCGATGATGCAGTCAAGGGCCACTGGAAGCAGCAAATGATCGGAGGAGATTTTATCAATGTGAGCCTTCCTACGATCTGCCTCAGACACTCTTATCTCTATTCCATTTGGAAATTTGGGATCGTTGACCGCTACCACTTGGAAAGGATTTCCAGGATCCGGGAAAAGACCAGTAAGGATTTGTAGCGATAAAACGCCAAAAGAAAAGCAATCAAGCTTGTCTGAGTATGTTGAGTCTGCTTCTGGTGGCATGTAGACGGTGCATCCGGGGCGCTTCGTCAGAGAGCCCTGCGGCACAGTCGTGTCCCACAGCTTGGCCATGCCAAAGTCCGTCACTTTAGCGTGGCTCTCACCGACCATAAGAACATTATTGCTGGACAAGTCTCGATGGATGATACCGTTAGAATGAAGAAAGGAAAGAGCCAGAGCCACATCATAGCAGATATTGACCTCAACATCCATTGGTAGGCTATATTGAGTCTTCTCCAGTAGTTGAGTGAGGTTCTCTTCCATTAGCTCCATCAAGAACACGGGCAGGTAAGTGTCAGGGTCTTGGGTGGTCCCCAAATAGAGAACGATGTTAGGGTGGCGAATAGAACTAAGGAAACGGCATTCTTTCTCGAACTGTTCTTTGACAAAACCCTGATCGATAGCTACGAGGTGCAGTATTTTCGCTGCGCAGAAGAGGTCATCGCATTTGGCTTTGCAGACTGTACCGTAAGATCCATTGCCTAGAATGTCGTTCTTTAAGATTTTGACCAATTTGAATTCGACGGGGCTGCTGTCAGCCATCCTCAGTACTTCTCACGATCGTCCACTTCCGAAGTCTTGTTAGTTCCTTTTTGTTTTGTTTACCTAGACCAACCGCACCGATCCGCATAAGGAGCTCCTCCCCCTTAATTGGTAAACCACATGGTTTCTGGTGCTTCATTGCTATAACGCGCATGCTCGCTTTATCAATATGTTTAAAAACATTATCCAATCGAATTACAACACAACAATACAGTATCACTTAGTGAATAGTTTCAAAAGTATCAGTAGCATTGGTAAGTTTCCTTCCAGTGTAGCCTCCCACAACCATAAGTTCTCCATTGGACAGAACTGCAGCAATGCATTCTGAGCGAGCTTCACTAAGTTCAGAGGTTTTAATCCATGAGCTAGTGGCAGAGTCATAAGCTAGAATAGCTCTGCTTGGCATCCATGCTTCATCTTCACCACCAATAGCCAAAAAATAGTTTTGATAAAATACACAAGTTGCTTGAGTGACAGGCAAACGTGGAAGACGCACCCAAACATCATCACTCTTGTCTGCACAGCTTTCCTCAGCCATACCACTGTCACTACAAGAATTAATCAAATCTTCCAAAGTGCAGCTCATGGCAGCGTATGATTGACTTGAATGAGAGATCCAGCCACCGAGCACAAATATTTTGTTATCACTAACTGCCGCTGATCCTTTGTGAAGACTTACTGGCAGGCTGGATGCCACGGACCAAGTTCTGGAATTAGTACATAATACTTCAACTCTCTTTGAAAACCCCTCCTTCAGGACTCCACCCATGACGACCAAGCATGACCCACTGGTAGCCACGATCACACTCCGCCTTTTGGTGGGCATTGGCGGATAATCGAGTGACCATAAATACCGCCCACTAGAAGTCCGTAAAGTATACAATTTATTCGTCTTCTCTCCATCATCTTGCTGAAGTCCTCCGACTGTAACTAAGGAGTCTTCGAGGATAGCAAGAGAGCAGTAATAAATGGGACAGTCAGGTAGCTGAGACCAGCTCTCAGCCAGGTTATTGTAGACAAACATGTGACACTCTTGATGCATGATGTACAGGAAACATCCACTAACAACAGCATCACATGATCTCACCACTGGTACTGGAGGCCCCTCCTTCAACCCTGATTGAGATGTCAACTGTAATTGTTTCAGTGACTCTGACAAGCTCATTGAGTCCACTGGTCGGCAGATAGCTGTTTTCTCTTCCGATGGTTGCCGTGGATGCTCAACTCTTGCTTCCAGTTGTTGTGATAGAGCTTGGACTTGTTCGGTCAATGACCCTATCTTCTCATCTTTGTGCTGTAGCATGTCTCTTAGTTCAATTAATTCCTTTTCTCTCTCCATCAAATTCTTCTCCAATTCCTCAGGTGAGCGTTGCTTGCCACAACTCTCTCTCTGTTGTGCAGTGAAGGAAGAAAGCTGATTAGCTGACGGTCGATCACGTTCATTCTCTTGGAGACAGTTAATTGCCAGATTACGTAGTACGTGATCATTGGGTATCGTCAACATGTCTTCTTCTCTTCTAGTGTACTCTGATTGTGGCTCAAGCAAAACACGTCCATTTATAGTAACTTGTTTAGTTCTGGGACCGGGTGATGGGAATCTTCTTGTGATGACTTGAATCGTCAAAACTCCATAAGAGAAACAGTCAATTTTCTCACTGTACGTTGGATTATCCAGTACGGCTTCAGGGGGCATGTACACCTCGGCACCAGGGCACATGGTGTTGGAAATATGTTGGTTACGAAGTTTAGCCATTCCGAAGTCTGATACTTTGATACATCTGCTACCTAACATGAGCACGTTGTTGCTCGACAGGTCTCTGTGGACGATTCCATTGTTATGTAGATATGATAGAGCCATTGCCACATTAAAACAAATATTCAACTGGGTATATAGGGGTAAGGAGTCCTCAAATCTGGTTAGGAATTGTGTTAAACTTTCATCCATGAGCTCCATCAAAAGAATAGGAAGGTTTGAGCTGGTGTCAGTTTTAACTCCCAAGAACTGGACTATATTTGGGTGTCTCAGGTGACCTAGGAATTCTATTTCATCCAAGAACTTCTTCTGGGGAGATCTCTCGTGGACTATGGCTGCCACTAGCGTAGGATGGAGCACTTTAGCGGCGCATACGAGGTCGTCGCATTGCGCCTTGTACACGCTGCCATAGGAGCCAGTTCCAAGAGGGACATTACTCAGCAGCTTTACAGTTTTGAAGCCAATTTTATCCTCAGCTAACCTGCTACAACTCATTTGGCATTGTTTGCACTACTTTACACTTCAGACAACGCCTCACCTCCTCCAGGGGAATCCCCTATATACTTACCGATACCTTACCGATTTAGATGGATTAAATTTAATGGAGGAAGGCTGCAGTCAGTTATGTCTGATGAAGATAGCGAAGAAGATTGGGAAGACGTACCTCAAAGTAAGGATAGCTTTACTAAAATCATTTACTTTATGGCGTTGAAACCTACAGGCTCTCCACCGGATGGGGCAGGAAGTATTGGCAAGAAGGATTCGTCTGAAAATCGCTCATTGGAAATTGTAGTGGAAACAGGAAGTTCTAAAGAGAAAGGGTAATGTGTTTGCAGTTAGTTTGAAAAGAGACTTGATGGAGTGAAAATATAACTGCATAGCTATATTTCCTAATATGTATATTCGAGATATTTATTCATACAATAGTTAGCATTATAGTGCGATTCTCCAAAACTGACCAAAAAATGAATGAACTGCTAAAAATCAAAAAGGAAATAAGTTAATTCATTAGCTAACAGTGAAAAAAAAAAAAAAAAAAAAAAGAGAGAGAGAAGAAAGAAAACTAAGGTATAATATTTAATCTTGAGTGATAAAAGAAGGAAACAGGTTAAACAGTTAATCTAAACTGTTTATGAGTTTTTAACACAGATGAAAGTAATTTACCAAAATATTTTAATGGTAATTGAATTTATAATTGTGGAGGAGTAAAAAAAATTCAACGAATAAGAAGAATCTTTGAAAAAAGAAAATTTTCGTTGGTCTGTTGAGAGTGAGGCTGTAGCATAAGCAGCGATCCTGGGTTTAATTCCCGTGGCAACCAAATATTTTTAATTCTGTATTGTTTAAAGAGCCTGTGAAAGAGAGAGAATACATCTAACTTCAACGATGTAGAAAAAACATTGCTTTTTTCATATTTTATCAACGTAAGCCCAATAGTGCTAACAAGGAAACACGACTGAGTTGTCTCTGCATTGAGTACTGTGAGCTTGGTTTCATAACAGGACTAATTGCTAAAATCCGCGTCTATTAGAAGACTGTATGACGAGGAAATTTACAATGAAAGTTATTACCATTTCCCTTCCATTAACGGTACGAAATAAATAAAGAAATAAAGGGCTCATTATGAAAAAGGGGGGCTCGTACAACGCTAGTCGAGCCCCCTCCCTAAATTAGTCACTGGACTGTCACTATTATTTCGCAAGTTGGTATGACCTAACATAATGCCTAGATAAGTAAAAAACAACAGCACAAACCAGGATTATAGTTAATGTCACGCTACGTTAGGCAGTGAAGCTCCACACGTTCCACTTCATTTACGCAGTTAAACCGACTCCATGATTTTGTAGTTGGGCAAAGTAAGAAAACATTCACAAAAACAACAGAAATAGAAGACAGTGGGTCAGCATTTCTTGAGATTATATCATTAGCTCAAATTTCTTCAGTGAGGTCTTGAGATTACATTGATCTCTTGAGTCTCACAGAAACTTCTTGAGAGTTGTAGAGCGTGACGTACGTGGAGCCATGACCACTCGTGGTAAAGTGTTGGTTTTACGTTATCCTGTGGGTACATGTGGATGGCTACATGTAGTTGGACTATATTATATATGACCGTAACTATAAGGTATGATCAAGTTTATCAGACAGCTCTTTAAACCTCACAATGTGTACTTTTATTTCACATTTGGTAAAGGGTATATGTTAGGAGTGATGATTTTGTGAGTGAGTTTTTCCCCATAATAATGGAGATATTATAATATCATGTTTATTCCTTACTTTTTTTTTAATTTGCAATACCACAAATTAGCCACTCCCCTCTCCTCCCCCCCCCTCCCCCCCCCCACCCCCCTCCCCCTGTTTTCCATCATCTTCCTTCCTTCCATTCCTTTACCCATGGCACTAATCATAAACACTTTCTGCCATTCATTTATTTGTGGGTTTGTTTGTTTATTTTATAGGAAGTTGATATGTGACAGGTTCAGAAAAGCTCTAGCAGCCGCCGAGCGGGAGAGATATCGACTGACCCATCAAGCCAACCTTCTGGCGCTATTAGCTCGTGGAATCCTCCTCAGCCAACAATGCAGTGACCACGCCCTCCAGGCACTCGTTCTGTCTGTATTGGGTGCGGATGCCCCCGGGATTGTCCCGGAGTCTGCCGAGGCATGTACTAAGGGGTCTCTGTCTCGGCTGGTGAACTGGTTGAGTGTGAACGGCGCTAGAATCCAGGACACACTCTACTCAGAGCTACAGAACCTGAAGAACAAGAGTAGTGAAGATGCCATGGACTTGGAACGAAGCTTAGGGGAGCCCCTGGTAATCAGTGAGGTGATGGTAATGGTGGCTCTCCTGCGTGTCATAGGCCTGAGGGGTAGATTTGTGAGCGTGCTGGGACCACTGGCTCCTCTGAAACCACCAGCTGCTCTATTAGGAACAGCTGCCAAGCGAGCAAAAGGGAAGAAGGGACGGAGTGATAAAGATAAGAAAGAGAAAGTGGAAGAGGAAATGAGTAAGGAAGATGTTGGGAAGTCGTTTGAAGAAGAGGGGTTTGGAGAACGATTGCTGCGATTCAATTTAGAACAAGAAATGAAGGCCAAAAGCAAAATGTTTGCAAAGAATGATAAAGTGAAGAAGAGATTTGAAGATGAAAAGAAGAGTGAGATGGCCAGCTCGAGCAACACAGGGAGAAAGGGCAAAGTGTTGAAAAGGACTAAACAGAAGGTTCAGACAAAGAATAGCTCAGTGAAAGACAGAGTTTCTTCTAAGAGTCCAGCTAAGTTAACTCCACGAACTTCAGAAGAGAACTTGGCAGAGTTTATTGACAGTGATGAAGATTTTGAACTGGAACCTTTACCAAGAAAGAGGAAGAAAGTGAAGTCGGTTGCACCAGCCACAAAAAAAATGAAGTTTAGCCAGCTCAAGGAAGAAGAGAAGGGAGGCGGGTCCTGTGGGAGGAGCCAGAATGAAGAGGTGGAGCTGATGAGAGTTGAAGAGACGGGAAGTTGGGCAGAAGTGTACCTGCCTGGAATGAAGAAGTGGGTGTGTCTTCACCTGCCATCCTGCTCTGTTGACCAGCCCAAGTTGTGTGAGAAGCATTGCACCATTCCTCTCCACTATATCCTAGCATTTGAACATCAGAATGGCTCTCCAGGTAAAGGGATGAACCACTTACACGGATGCATACATGCTCTGTGTTCTCATCCATGACTTCCTAGTTTTTATTAATATGTCTAATATGTCTGTCCATCTCTAGCCAGTTAGTAGTTTTTTTTTAGAATTACCAATGAATTTACCTGAAGTTAATGGTATTCATAGCTTGACATTTTCCTGCTGTAACATACCAGTATGATAGCGAAATGCCCTCTATCTAAGCACCCCAGGTATGTATATGTGCAGCTCTATTGCCTGGCAGGAGCTGTAATCCATATCACTTCTAACATTAGTGGGCAATCTAAATGGCCATTGCTTCTGAATGTGTGAGCTGTTCTGCACATTTCTTCCAGTCACTGTAAGAGACATTGTACTTACATGCAATTTGATCAGTATGAAAGAGGTGTGGCCATTAAATAGGTGTGAGTATATTATAATATAGTTCACTGTCTAGTACCCCCCCCCCCCCCCCCCCTCTACTTTTTAAAGTCTTGGCTGCAAGCTCATTTATATATCATGTAAATATTTATATATCTACATATTGTATACTGTATACGAACACACGCCTATTTGAGTAGTTTATATGACTATAGAGTGTCATTCATCATCCAAGTTTGTATCAGATGAAAACAAACAGATAGACAGGAGTTTTGGGTACATCTTATTAGCTAGTTATTATCAATTAGAAGTAGAAACAATTCAACATTATATTAAAGTAGCATATTATCAATTTGTTTGGCTGGTCTGTTGCGGCATGTGGGTGTGGTTTTGTGATCTTTCAAGGGCAGGTATACATGACTGATGTCACTGCTCGTTACGCATCAGACTGGCTCACCGTGGCGAGGAGAAACCGTGTTGATGAGAGCTGGTGGGAGGAGACTCTGAGGCCGTTCAGAACACCCAACATGTTCGAGATTATGGAAGAGAATGAGGACATATCAGGTACAGGGTCGTCAAAAGTGTGGCTTTTAAAGTATTATAGCTGTGATGGATATGCAATATCATTACCAATGCAGCTGCTCACTGCTCCTTTAGATTGTTTGAAGGCAGTAGGATTATATTGCACATGTGCAGAAACATGTTGCCCTGCTAGCTATTATTTTCATTTTGAATCTATAGAGCTACATTCTGTGAATTTTCTCACTAGAAGTATGTGTTAACATGGGAACTGCAAGAGGTTCTTCAAAGACAGCGATATAATTATGCTATTGTTTTCCTTATTTGCATGGTATGCGTAGCATGTCTCGCTGTGTGTGTGTGTGTGTGTGTGTGTGTGTGTGTGTGTGTAGCTCGTCTGTCATCTAGGAATCTCCCGCTCAGCATTGCCGAGTACAAGAACCACCCACTGTACGCACTGCGCAGACACCTGCTCAAGTTCGAAGGTCAGTGGACACGACTCAGACGGTGAAGGTCCATCTTAGCATATCTGGAGATGTGTGTGTGTGTGTGCATGTATGCGTGTGTGTATGTATGTGCATGTGTATGTGTGTGTATGTATGTATGCGTGTATGTATGCGTGTATGTATGTGCGCGCGCATGTGTATGCGTGTGTGTATGTGTGCGTATGTATGCGTGTGTGTATGTATGTATGTATATGTGTGTATGTATGCGTGTGTGTGTGTGCATGTGTGTGCGTGTGTGGGCAGATCTGTATCCTAGAGACTGTGAGGTGCTAGGGTATTGCAAGGGAGATCCTGTCTACTCCAGGAAAAGCGTATACACAGTAAGCACATTTTATATCTGTAATACTTAGTTCAGTACAGGAAGAGAGAGAGTAATGAATCCACTAGTGGTACTATCTCTTGCAGTTTTCATTGTTCTCTAGTTACAGTAGCTGGTCACATGCGAGCAATCTGATTGGTCCATTCCATGAATCTATTAAGTAGAGATTCTGCTCTGTGGCTAGACTGGATGATGTCATGAATCTGCAACATTTAGTAATCCTTGACCTTACCTTAAGTATTAGGTACCAGCTACTATTAGATTAGATCCTATATATACATACATTATAATACTTACTACATGAGTCAGAGTGTGATATGGTAAAATATTTCATGAGCAGGCTAATTTTTTTAACGTACGAACTACTTCAGTGGAGATATCTAGCAGTGTTTCATACAGGGGCCCTGGGATCTCCCCCCCCCCCCCAAACCTCGATCCCCCCCCCCCCCCCCAAATATCTGATCTCCCCCCCCCCCCCTCCAAACCTCTGATCCCCCCCCCCCCCCCAAACCTCTGATCTCCCCCCCCAAACTCATTTCTTTACACAAACTTTTATAATAGAATAATATACCAATTACAGTCTAATGCGCCTATTTTTTTCTTATGGCAATTCTCATAAGGTGAGTCAAGTTTTCATCAGACAAGCGATTCCTTAGCCTGGTCTTTATCACTAAAATAAAAATGAAACCACAATGCTGTTAGCACCATTTCTGGGGGTGACCTGCAAACAAGTATACATACTCTCTCCCATCCCAGTTAACCCACACACAACATCCCCCCCAAACTGAAAATCCTGTATGAAACCCTGCAGTATGGAATAAACCACTTATTACACTCTGTCAGAGTGATATGCAAGATATTTCACTCTCAGGCTTTATTTTCACTTGCCTCTGGCTCCTGAAAATAAATTAGCTTTGCTCTTGAAATATTTCGCCATATCACATTCTGACTCACCAATAAGTATTATTTATAGGCTGGTTAAGTAATGACAGTTTAGTACTATAGCTCAAGCAATATGGTTAAGTTGATAGCTGCATGTTAGTTGATACCTCTCTGCTGGTACATTAAGCCATTTGCAGATTTTTTGAATCACCCTTTACCAGATATTGCAATCAGAGAGGGGTGAGAACAGTTTTAGAGTAGGAGTGGCTCTTGTGTCATGTAAACTGTGTGACAACAAGTAGTATATGGTCACACTTGTTGTTTGTTGTTGTTGTTGTTGTTGGTGTGTGCTAATTATGTCCATTTTTTATGCTATGTAGTTACATACCAGAGAAACCTGGTTGAAGGAGGCACGATTAGTACGAAGAGATGAAGAACCGTATAAGAGAGTGAAGGCCAGACCAAAGAAGGTAGTCCATGTCAATTGGTAATACATACTGCACGTAATTTAATACAAATTCTATTTTGAAAGAAATTCCACGCAATATCAGTAACAGCTAGCAAGCATTCCCCATTTTCCATCTTCCTAGTTCTAATTGCTAGTTTGATAATAATTATGTTTGATATTGAGCAGGTTGAGCAGGCTTATCTCTAGCACTGACTATACTTGTGTAGGGTCAAGGGCCAGAAGAGGTGGTCATGGCGGAGCTGTTTGGTCGCTGGCAGACGGAGGAGTACATGCCACCCATAGTTGTGGACGTAAGGGATAAGATATGTGTTGTTCATGGATGCATGTAGGCTTGAAATTCTGGGCAGTATTGAAATGGACTGGAAAGAAGGAAAAAAAACTTAACAAAAAGCTCAGGATGTACATGTTTTTGAAATTGTTAATTTTTAATCAAGTTCATTATATGCTTGACAAATTTTGACCAGAATGTTTGCCTGATGGCTGAAATGTGGGTGCAGAGTTGAAGTAGGTATGGAAGTACAGAGTCTTCACCGGCTTATGCTTACCTTAAAATACATTCTGTTCAATGAATAGGTATAATAATTATTAGTGGTGTGCTTGAATAGCGCAAATGCATGGCGAGCGAGTAAATATATGAGTAGGTAAAGATGATTTGTGAAAGAAATCGCTAAATAATAGCAATGATTAGGCATGAAGAGTTAACAATAACAGAATTACCTGAATAAACTTCGAAAGCAGTGGCAAAGAAGCGCAAGACTTAACAATTGTTTCAAGAAGAGAGTAGCTATAAACTTTTTGGTTGAAACAAAGTTGCGTAAGGCAGTGCAGCAGGATTCTCCGTGCTCGTTAATTGAAAAATACTGGAACTGTGAACGCTTTACCTAACTTACGTAATTAGAAGCGCGGGCGAAATTTTTTGACGTACGCATACATACCTATATATATATCTATATATCTGAAATCTCAATTGAACACGACTGAGAGTCAGCTTCGCTCGCTTCGCTCGCTCGCTGAATTAGAGTTCTAGCAGTGGTTGTATGAAGTATGTCAGTGAGTATGTATGTGTGTATGTATGATCCATCACATGCCCCAGAGCATTATTGAAGTCACTCTGTTGTCTGGTGTGCTCTCTCTGTCCTTCCGTCTTGTACAGTAGCTGAAGTATCTGGTATTGTAATTAGTCCTGAATGTTCCGTGTTCGGATGTCGTTAGGGTAAAATCCCGAGGAACGAATACGGGAATGTGGACATGTACCGGGAGTCCATGCTGCCTGTGGGCGGGGCACATCTCAGAGGTGAGCGATCAGTACACAGATATGATGACAATTCTTGTGTTGATAAATAACACTCACTGTGTATGGAGGGAGGGTTGATGAAGTTGTGGCAGTTATTTCTTGCTCTGCTTTTTAAATTAGTTTGTGCATTTTGTTCAGCTTGTCAGTTTAGGATTGCCGCAGAAGTAGAACCAACGGAGCCTTAAACCAGATATGTGTGTTTGCAGTGTTGTCATGAGTCCTCCCATGTCAGTTACTGTAGTATTGTCTGTTTATACAAGAAATAAACAAAAAAAAAAAAAGAAAGAAAGAAATGAATGAAACACAAAATCACCAACAGTATAAGTGTGTAATTTTTATTTTTATTCTACTGTTGGCAGTCCCAAGGTAACCGTATTGATTATATTCTTCAGTTATGTGCATATGGTTTTCTGTTGTGTGTATGTGTGTGTATGTACCTTTGTTGCGTGTGTATGTATGTGTGTACGTGTGCATAGAGATGGGGATTTCCAAGATTGCTCGTAAGCTAGGAATTGACAGTGCTCCTGCTGTGGTTGGGTTTGAATTTCATGGAGGACACAGTCATCCCATGTATGTGTGTATGTGCCTGTGTTAGTGTGCACACTTGTGTGTGTGTGTGTGCATGTGTGTGTGTGCAGGGATTCATACAGGATTTTTGCTAGAGGGGTGGGATTTTTATAGCGTCACAAAAACTGTGTAGCCACATGAAAATGGTGAAGTCACTATGAAACAGATTGTCAGATGAAAAACTCATAGAAACTTGTATGAATTGCTATGAAAACCAGAACTAGAAAGTGTTTATTTGAAGATGTGTTGGACAATTGGGTGGGGGGGGGGGGGGGGGGACCGACTATAGGGGAAAATCTTAGGGGTCTCATAGTCTGTTTGAATCCCTTGCGTGTACATGAAATGAGTGTGTGTGTGTGTGTGTGTGTGTGTGTGTGTGTGTACATTACCGTAAATGTCTACATGTGTGTGTGTGTGTATTTGTGTGTGTGTGTGTGTGTGTGTGTGTGTGTGTGTGTGTGCTGGGAGGTATAAATATAAGCTGTGTATTATGTTTGTGAACACAGCATTGATGGTGTAATAGTACCTGAAGACTGTACAGAGTTTTTGCTGGAGGCGTGGGAGACAGAGAGACAGATAGCAATGGAGAAAGACAGGAGTGTAAGTTAGTACAGCTCGTAATGGTGGCCAATGTATTAGGACATCTTGAAGAATCATTGAAGATGCAACTTCTCTAATTTCTTTTAGTCCAGTTAAAATGTAATCCGAAAATTGCGGTAAAGGGTGGGTCCAGTAAAGTGACTTAGTAGCTATGGCATAAAGTTGGTGTTGTGTAAAGTCCTTTTTAGATGAAAACAAGATTAATTAGGTGGTCAAGGAACTTTTAGTGGTCTTTGAACTAATTATACCAATTTTTAAAACATTGTAACTGGTAGTGCAGTGAGGAATGCTAACAGTCATTCTGTGTTGTGCTACCCATACATTCTCATTTCATGGTTTTAAAACTAATTCATCATTATTATTATTATTATTATTATTAAGTGGTGTGCTTGAGCACAAATGGCGAGCGAGCCTTAAACTACACTATTGTTAAATGATTGATTTTAACTTTTAACACTCAAGCTACTAAAATGAAGTTGAGTTTTTAAATTACGTATATACGGTAAAGGAGATTCAATGCCATAGTAACCGTTTGAATTGAAAAGAAGCAACAAAATCAAGTCACGTTATTTAAACTTTATCTTTGTGATATTCTTAGTAGTAGTTGTAACGCGCAATACTTTCACACGACTGAACATACCTACGCAAGACATACTTTCGAGGTTAGTCTAGATAGTGGACAATGAATTTTCAAGTAAATACCGTTGCGTAGGGCTTATAACTGTGACGAATAGCGTATTAACTTACCACCGCCACTAACTCGAATAGAAATGGAGCTCCCATAAGTTTTTGAGTTTTAACTGTACCCGCAAAATAATTCAAAGTGGTAAACGATTAAATTTTTAGGGTGATACAGGTAATGATCGCTGATGACGGGTAATGATCGCTAAACCGGAGGATTCTGTTTAGTGAAGTTTGAGATGGGGTCGAACACGGAGCAAACACAAAAATACGAGAGGGTCAAAGTACAAAATGACATATGTACGTCCACACATAAAACATATATCCCCGATTTTCAATTGAATTACCCCTGATAGTGTCTCGCTCGTTTCGCTCGCTCGCCAATTATTTGTTGAAGTATAATTGGCGAGCGAGACACTCTCAGGGGTAATACAATTGAAAATCGGGGATATTTGTTTGTTTATATATATGCGTGGACGTACGTATGTCATTTTGTACTCTGACCCTCGCGTATTTTTGTGTTAGCTCTGTTATCGACCCTGTCCCAAAATTCACTAAACAGATTCTTCTGATTTATTGATCATTACCCGTATCATTCTAGAAACTGAATTGTTTACCGCTTTGAATTCATTTGCGGGTGCCGTTAAAACTAAAAAACTTACTGGAGTTCCATTTCTATTCGAGGTAGTGGCGGTGGTAAGTTAATACGCTATTTGTCACAGTTGTAAGCCCTACGCAACAGTATTTACTTGAAAATTCATTGACCACTAGACTATTCATGAAGGTACATAAGTCCTGTGTAGGTATGTTCAGTTGTGTGAAAGTATTATGCGTTACAACTATTAGAATATCACAAAGAAAACGTTTAAATAGTATGACTTGTTTTTTTGTTGCTTTATTATTTTTAATCAAACAGTTGCAGGGGAGTGGTTACTATGGCAATGAATCCCCTTTCCCGTATATACACAATTTAAAAACTCAACTTTTTTTTTTTAGTAGCTCGAGTGTTAGAAGTTAAAATCAAACTTTAACAATAGTGTAGTTTTAGGCTTGCTCGCCATTTGTGCTCAAGCACACCACTAGTATTATAGCATTAACCTTAATTTATTCATGCGTGCACACCTTTTACCCAATCTTTAATTCTGTATCGTTTCTTTTTACCAACTTTAATCTTTTGTATGTCATGTGAACTTTGAAAGAGGAAAGTGAATCCTCTAAATAATCAACAGTTTTTTTTTGGTAGATACTCAGAAGTTACTTGCTTCTGAGTCCTGTGTTTTTGTTGTTCTATTAAAGTTAATGCTCAGCATATTATCAGGCTGTTGTTTTTGTAGAAACGTTTGAAGCGAGTGTTGGACCGCTGGAGGAGATTGAGCAGAGCTCTACTCATCAGAAGTCGAGTCCAGGAACAGTTTGATGCCATCAACTCTTAAACATACTACACAACTGATGAACTCTAATAACAACAATTCATGAACACAATTCACTCACTACCAATAAATAGCTCAAAAACTCAGTTCACCCTCACAATTCATTCTTATTTGTAATCATCTCATCTCTTGCTATTGATGTACAGTTTTTGTATCATCTAATAATATTTGAAATTTTCAAAAATAGCTACATAGAGCTGCATAGCTTAGGGTTTTTTTCAGTATAAATTTTGAGTAGATTGTAGCTTTATTTTATGTGCAGATGAAGTATTAATCTATTAATTTTTACATTAGAGTTATAGGTCATGTTGGATGAGGTGGTTAAGGGCATCCGAAGTGCTTTTTTTTCCTCTCAAAATTTTGCAAATTAAATTAAATTGCTACTTGTCCACAATGGAGGGTCTGTAGATTATTAGAATAAACTCAACAATTTTCAATATTGTGCCTAAAGTGCTTTGGATGTTGGAATTCTCAACATTTGACAATACATTCATTTCTCCACTTTTACAATTTTTTTTAAAAATTAGTTGATTTTTAAAAATAACATTGTTGTTATTATAGTTTGATACAATAACAAAAAACAACAACAAAAAACAACAACACCACAACAACAACAAATACTAATAGAAAATCGTTGGTGATGCCTTACCAATTGTACCTACCTTAGTGAAACCTCTCTACAACGGCCACACTTGGAGACAAATCTGACCTACTAGAGAGTTAGGTTGCTTTCAGAGGTTATTAACCCTCAGCGCGCGTGCGCGAGATGGTTATAGTAGTTTGTCTGTCACGCTCTGATTTTGGAGATTACTGACAATTATTCAGCGAAGCGAGCGAAGCGAGCGGAGCTGACTCTCTAATGAGTTCGCGATATATATATATAATATATTATTCAGCGAAGCGAGCGGAGCTGACTCTCTAATAAGTTCGCGATATATATATATAATATATTATTCAGCGAAGCGTGCGGAGCTGACTCTCTAATGAGTTCGCGATATATAATATATATATTTAGGTCTAGGAATTGTTTTTGTTCTTGCGTGGGCGTACGTATGCACCTTTTCTCCTACGCGCTTGCGCGGGCCGGGTAACCTTCTTAGCAACATTTTGTTTTGTTTACCCGCCGTACGAAGTAGCGATGCCCAGTAGACAAAACGTTAGAAACGCTCGGTCATAAGCTTTGAGGGCGTTAGAAACTCCTGAAGAAAAATTAGTAAGGAGAGAGATAAGAAATGAAAAAGACAGGGCAAGGAGGAGGAGAGCTAAAACGAAACAGAAACAGGTAGCAAAGTAAAGAATCTGACAGTATTTTGTAGCCACACCAAGCATGCATGGAATAGCTGCAATTACAGGGAACATGCATCGTTCGCTATTTTGTGCTATTTGAGCGCATCACTAGTTTATTAAGAAAGTGCTACTTTTTTGAATTTCGGGCTAATCGTTGAGAAAACGCGAAGCTTTCATCTCCACGTAAGTACCAGCTTTTATGGGCAACGCCCCCTAGCGTCACGTCATAATCACGTGAGCAAATAATTTCTGCAGCCGGCAGTGTAGTTCGCGCTTTATTCGGGCTCCCAGGCTTTACTCCGGGAAGTTCACGTTGAAAATGTATACAGGTGAGTGTTTCTGGCTAGTTTGGCTTCTTTTCTTATGAAGACAGCGTTTCCACGTATAATTTTCATTGGTCGAGCTATTTTGATACCTCATTAAAAATTGCTAACAGATTGCTTGTTCTTTTGGAAGGAGATTATGAAGGATATATTGCAATAGCTAGGTAGTGTTTAATAGTGCTAAGGGTTCGCACCTTTGGTGCTTCATTTTCTATTGCAGTAGACCACTTGTTCCATTCATTTTGTGTTGTTGAAAAGTCAGATTGCCTTTTTGTTCTGGTTAACCATTTCTTCAGGTATTGACGGATTTCACCTATTCCTGTGGGGTGATTAGGTAAAGGGTTTGGCCCACGAGGGGGACGTATAAGATATTTCAAAATTTTCTTTGCGTGGTCACTACTAACACAATTAATAATTTTTTTTATTGACTAGGTGAAATCTGGTGGGGACAGCGGTCTAAGCAATCATTATTTGTTTGAAAGCAGCAACTGGTGCCAATATTTCAACTCCTGCACTAGCTAGAGTTATGCAAGTATTCCAATAACGAAGAGGCTCATTAATTCCTGATGAGAAATAGCGACAATGGATGAGAACAGCAAATCACAGAGTGCTGTCATTGAGTCATTCAGGGTAGTCCATCGCTACAACATCAGCCTACACTCTAACTTGCATGGGTTATTACCTTCAAAGTCAATGGTCAATAAACTCCAGTTACTTTAAAAAGTTGACATTTGATACACTAAGCAACTAAGGTTATATAGGATTGTGGGCAGTGGCTTTCTCCTCAGTACTCTATACACCATTAATGAAAAGCTACTTTGTAAAGTGCCCCTCCGCTAACGAACATTGCACCGCGTGGTAATCATTTTCGGGGATTCTCAATTGATATCGTGCAGAAGCGTCTTCTTTTGAAAGCTTGAGTGACCATGGTAAATCATTTTGATGGCCACAAAGTTTTAATAGTGTTAACTTATTTCTTATTTAAAGTCTCTGGAAATGACTGGCAGTATATCGATGTCCAACCAGAGAGTTTACAGCCCACTGGTATCGTACATCTTTTTGAAGGAGCTTCACTAACGATTTATTGTGGTAGTGCCTCTCCAGCGTATTGGAGTTTTGATTCTTATAGGTGGCCTGTAGTAAATCGCCATTCAATAGAATACAGGAGCATAAAATTGAACAACTTAGAAATAAAAGATTCAGGAACGTATTACTGTTACGGTACGAATGCAGACACTAGATTTGTGGAAGACGTACAAATCGCTGTATTCTTAAACCGCTCCTATGGCTTATCTGGTAAGGTTATACCTAGTTGGGTAGAAATTCCAGAAAATGGTTCTGTAACTCTATTCTGTGATAGTGCGGGACCTCTGGAATGGAAAAGCTTACACTTTCACGGCATGCAAAAGAAGATAGAAGGTAAAACGCTTACTTTATATAACCTGCAAAAACATCACAGTGGTCGCTATATATGTCGAGGGATTATATACTACTCGAATAATAAGCGAAGGAGTATTTTTCATAACTCAGCCACAATAATAGTTGATGGTATTGTCCGTTATATTGGATTAAATCAAGCGAATATTTGACAAAAACAAACAAAAAAGACATGAAACAAAAACAAAAACAACAACAACGAACAAACAAAAAACAGCAACAGCTACCAAGAACTCAAAAGAAAAACTAAAACTAAAAAAACGAAGCACCAACAGTGCGAATGGGCGTTATGAAGTACTGTAGTTAGTTAGCTATTCTAACCCACAGAATAATTCAGCAGAGCGAACTAAGCTGAGTTCGGGATATCTATGTCTTCATTTTAATTTGCATAGGCTTAGGTATAGCCATTTACCGCAGACATAAGTATACCCTTTTCTACTAACGCCCCAGCGCGAGTTATGAAGCAAGGCATTTACTACATTTTATGCGGAGTAATTTTGTTAGAAATGATCCGCTGAAAGAAATAGCTAAAAAAACTTGTACTGCAGAGCAGGTAAGACATGTAGTAGCTATTTATGTCAATTACATAAGCTAACTGTTGGAGCAAGCAAACAAGTGACAAACATAGACCAGATGGCACAACAATAAACAATTAATTACTGATTTTACACCTTATTGAGAAAGGACAAACATACATTCACACTTGATTCACACACACATTTAGCATTAGCTTCATGAAAACTACCCCCCTTGGAGCTACAGTATTAGAGTGGACTGACCCAGCTCAGTCCAAGCAGTTGTGCAGTTGTTCAGTTTTGTTGCAGTTGTTCAGTTTTGTTGCAGTTGTTCAGTTTTGTTGCAGTTGTTCAGTTTTGTTGCAGTTGTTCAGTTTTGTTGCAGTTGTTCAGTTTTGTTGCAGCTGTTCAGTTTTGTTGCAGTTGTTCAACTCTTCTAGCCCATTCATGCATTCTTTTTTTCATATTTTCTTGAATATTATTCGACTTCCTATTCATTCGTTTAATCATCATTGTACTATTCTTCAATTCCATATAACTTAAGCCCTATCTACCTTTGATTGTCTGGGGTAGTCTAACTGCACTCTGGATTAGCATACAAGGACATTTGCGCAGGAAGAGACATACCCAGTGCAGTGTTAGTGCAGGAAGAGACATACCCAGTGCAGTGTTAGTTCATTTAAGGGCGAGTTGTGTTGCTACTAGGTAACCAGCCGCTACGCTTTATTGCGCACTAGATGATTCACTAACTTATAAACATTCTATAGCCCGCATAGATTTTCTTTTAGCCTAGCCATTTTGTTCGCTCAGCTGACTTCAACGGTAACCATTTTCCAGTTGATTTGGGTAGTATCAATAATATGTTGATATGTAGCTCGCGCAAGTTGATATGTAGCTCTTGCAGTAATGAAACGGTAGTCCTACATGCAGTCTCAATAAGAAAAGCTAAACACACAAGAGTCGCTCATTTACCTTGTAGTGTCCTTGAGGAACTCCAATTCTAGCACTCCCTTAAATGACCGATAATATAAATAAAATAACTATGTACCTCAAGCTGCCTTACAAAAGAAATCGGCTTTATGGGGAGATACCCAGAAATACATTATAGAGCTTCACTACCTGGCAGAAAATTGTGAATATGGAGTACTAACTTCTGAAATGACCAGAGACAGATTAAGGATGAAGCTTTGTCAGAAAAGCTTCAGCTGGATGCAGACCTCACACTAGCTAAAACAAAAAAGAATAACTTATCTGTCAGCAAGAAGCAGTCCATGAACAGCAGCAAGTACTCAAACATAAAGATTTGTGTTCAAGTGGAGTCGTGGATTAAATAGGTTATGATCCTAATAGGAAGACAGCACAGTATCACCACTGAGGCTAGTATCGCGGCCGACCCCTTTCCCTTTTATTCTCCGCTTGCGTGGGGAAGGGAAAGAGGGTCTGGTAGAAGCTTGTACATCATTTTGTGTCATTCTCCTGGATTCATGGGGAACCATACCTTCCGTGTATTGCTTATGTAGAGGTGTGGCTTTCCGGATGTAGAATTAAATAAGCGTATAAAAACACCGTTATCATCACTTCGAATGCTGGAGATGGATTATAAAGCTTTAGTGCGAGCGGTTGCGTTGGAACAGCAAACAGGAAGAAGCAATTCTTGCATTTTTACAGAATCAAGATGTCTTTATTTCTTTACCTACTGGCTATGGCAAGTCACTGTGTTACTCACTGCTTCTTCCCATATATGATAAGTTGAAGAATGTGGAAAATAAGAGCATAGTAACAGACTTTCCACAGCAAAAGCAGTATCTCAAAGCCATCTTGAAACCTAGGAATCCCTGTAATACTTTCGCGTGAGTGTGATATTTGACACTTGAACACAAATGTTTGAGTACTTTCTGCTGTTCATGGGCTGCTTCTTTCTGACAGATACGTTTTTTTTTTGCTTTAGCTAGTGTGAGGTCTGCAGACAAAACAGAGGCTATGCATATGGTGTGGAAGAAGGCAACGCAGGAGAGAGTGAAGTCCGCAACAGATGTTCTTTGTCATCAATACAATATGAAAGGCAGTTCAAGGCTCAGTGCCGTTCTAAAATTGTGGCATTGGTGTCTGAAGAAGACAACTCTGGGACAAACATATATATAAACTAGTGGTGTGCTTGAGCGCAAATATCAAGCGAGCCTGCCTAGTTAGGTAATATACAGTGTAAAACTATAGTAGTGTTACTATGTTTTAGCTTAGTTCATGCAAACACTATAATAGCAGTTATGACCCTTTTATTTCAGCAAACAAATACAAAATTACTCTTACCTGATTAATGGTAACTTCTGTAGTATCAAACATCAGTGATAACCTCAATTACCAGTAATTCTTGAACAAGCTCTCAGCTACAATAACCCCCCCCCCCCCCCCAAAAAAAAAACAGTGTTATTATTTGTAACTAGTAAGTACCCCACCTCACAGTAGCGCTTGACATATTGCACAGTAAGAATGCAGTAGCATAAGTTACTCTTATTCATGGCTACAGTTGATTAAGGTTACAATCAGTTTCACTCTCCTGCTCTATTTATTCCTGAACTATCTCATTTTTGTATCCCCCTTCTTTTTTTCCAGCTCTTCCTTCTTGAATCAAAGAGTCCTTTCTCCTCCTTTATCTACCTCTCCTGCCTGTGATCTTTCAGTCCTTTCTATCATGATTGTGGATTTAGGCTAAGTGAAACTTTAAACTTCTGCTTTTCTACTTTCACCTTTCTTTTTTAAACTTACGCTGCCATTACTCGACGATTCGATTCCACCCGCTTTTTAGTACAATTAATCGTTCCCTTTTTGCCTTCTCTTTCGTAGTTTCTCCTTTTTACCATTACCACACCACTACTACTACTATATTTTGTATATGTGTACTGCTTAAATTCTATCATCTCATCAGTTTTCATATATATATTATAAATAAATGAAACAATTGATAATTTTATTCAACAAGAAAGTCTAATAACTTTAGCTACAAGTTAACAGTGCTGTATACTGCTGAATCCTGTGAATATCAGAATATTTCTTGTACCACAAAACCTTCAGAAGAAAGATTCATGATGGTTATCAAGGCATTCAAAAGTTTTGTCTCAGAGCAAGATGTTCCGTTTCGTGGCCTGGAATGTCAGCTTAGATAAAAGATTTGATTGAGTGTTGCTCTATTTGTGTCCAAAACCAAATGCCAAGGAAAGAACCACTTATTACATCCCCGATTCCAGACTATCCATGGCACAAAGTTGTCTCCGATCTCTTTCATTTGAAGTAATGGAACTATTTGATTATTGCGTGCGGATTATTTTTCAAGATGATAGCGCCTACAGGGCTCCTGAAGTCATAGGTTGGGGGTCATAAAACCCAGGCCTCTTCCTAAAATGAGATATATAGAAATCATAAAGCTTGGTTCAATTACATACATCTGCTAGTGTGATTGAGGCATTCAAAATAATATTTGCAAGACACGGTATTCCTCAGATTATTTTGACAGATAATGAATGATCCACAGTATTCATGCTGAGAATTACAGAGATTTTCCAAACTACAATTTTTCCCACAGAATAATGGCTGTGCATAACATGTGGTTCAAACAGCAAAAAAGATTCTGAGTGACTCTTCTGATCCACAACTTTCAATGCTTGTGTATAGGACAACACCATTGCCCTAGCGTAATATTAGTATATTTGTAATATTAAGAAACTAGCGAGTACCCCGCCACATAGTGGCCTTGACGTATTGCAAAGTAAGAATGCAGTAGCACAAGTTATCCTGCTCAATTATCATTTTCTACCATTGGTTAAGGTTACGTAACCCTCTCCTGCTCTCTCTTTTTTTTTATTTTTATTAAAAAAATTTTTTTTTTAACTATCTGAGCTTTTTTTTCTATCCCACCACTCCTATCTTCAGCTCTTCTTTTTGAGTCATGGCGCTCCCCCTTTACCTTTGTCTATCTCTCCTGCATTTCTGTCCGACTTTGAGAAACTTTTGTCTTCTATTTCGCACTTTAGCCTTTCTTTTGAAGACTAACCCCCGCCTTTACTTGTCTTCCACCTGCTTTTTATAATTAATCGCTCGCCTTTTTGCCTTCTCTTCCCTTCCATTTTAAACCTACACCGCCTTACCTCGCCGATTTCATCCGCTTTTACAATTAATCTCCTTTTACCTTCTCTTCCTTTTTGATACCTAGGCCGCCTTCCATCGTCTCTATTGCATCCGCTTTTTAGAAATAACTGGCACGTTCTACAGAATGTGACGACACTTTACCTATGGTAAATAGACGATGCTTTACCAAACCGTACCAAGCTCATGAATTATTCATGAATTATTCATGAATACACACCGTCGTCGGTCGTCGTCGTCACTGACACACAAGCGTATTATTATATAGATTCACACCCACTTAATTTTGATGATGGCACTTTTTTTTTATAACTGCAACTCAGGCCAAAAGATTTTTAAACTTTGTTTATATGAAGTTCTGCCTAAGGCTTTGATCACTATCTTCACCACTCTAGACAAGTGCAGCCTGATGACCAGGATTTACAATACCAGCATGTATGTATTATCAAGATGTTTTGACTTTGAGAAGCCTTCATCAGTTGTTAGATGGTACAATCCTGAAAACGATGACAGCTGAATGCTAAATGATACATTGATCCTCAGGAACTTCAAAAAGTGCTAACACTAAAATCATAATAATGAATGATACTAAATAAACAAACAAATAAACAAACAAACAAACAAAAAAATAAATGAAAGAATAAATAACTGAATATATGAACAGATAAAATAATAACAATTATGGTGGGATGGAGACAGGTAGGCACTGCCACCAGAGTTCTGTCGATAAGGTTAAACATCACCAGTCAGAACTGAATTAGAAAAAAATGTCGAAATAGAATATATAAGAATAAGGTGCGTGGGTGTTGAGCATGTGTGCATAAATGAACAAGTCCATATATGGGTAAGTTATCAAGTGCTTGGCAGGGAAAGTAAGGATTGTGTAATGGTGTGCTTTAAATATTGAATCATAACAATAAAAAACAAAACAAAAGTGAATAACAGTTTCTTATATAATGTGGTGGTATTTCACCACAATAATAAACATAAATAAATAATAAATAATGAATAAATAAACAAATGATTGATGTATTCAGTAATACCCAAGAAATTGGTTCCACATAGTACATCAATCATTTATTTATTTATTAATTATTTATTTTATATTTTATTATTAATTAAGGAGGTTCCCCTTAGTTAATAGAAATATGTTTACAGGACAACTACATGCTACTTTATGCTCTTAATTGATAAAGAAATGCCCAAATCATTTACATATTGTATTAAACTTCATAAATTTTGACCTAAATATATTTTGGCCCCTCCCTGTCATTGGCTCTGGATGCCACTGTATATTATATATATCACTAATTGCCATTAATATTGATATTGTTTAGGTTCGAAAATAATCACTTCTGCCGAAAATTATTAATGAAGACGCAGTCACGTTATCAGAATGGCCTGAAAATGAATCAATAATGCCATATCATTTGAATAGCAGCAATGTTGCAACAGTGTTCGTTTATTTCTTACTCCAAGTTTGTGGAAAAGATTGGCAATACATAGATGTCCGTCTAAAGAGTTTACAGCCCAATGGTATTGTATATCTTTCTGAAGGATCGTTATTAACAATTTACTGTGGCAGTGTCTCACCAGTGACTTGGAGTTTCCTTTCTTTCACTGAAAATTATTGGGGGCCAATAGTAAATCGTCATTTAAAAAAATACAGAAGCATACAATTGAACAATTTAAAACTAAACGACTCCGGTCATTATAACTGTCACGGTATGAATGGAAGCGCTAGATTTGTGGTTAATGTACAAGTACAAGTATTGTTTAACCGTTCTTACGGTTTATCGGGCCTGGTTATACCTAGTTGGGTTGAAGTTCCAGAAAATGGTTCTGTAACTTTACAGTGTGATAGTGAAGGGCCCGTGGAATGGAAAACCTCTCATTTTCACCAAGTACGACGGAAGATAGAGGGTAAAACGCTCACCTTATACAACCTACAAACAAAGCATAGTGGTCGCTATATGTGTCGAGGACGAATGCGCTACCCTTTTAAAGTACGAAACCCTAAACGTAATAGAGTTTTTCATAGCTCAGCTGTAGTAATAGTTGACGGTACTGTCCGTTATACTGGATTGAATCAAGGGCATAATTGAAACAATTTTTTTAGACTTCTTAGAAACGGGTAGATCCTGGACCAGACTTTTGTTGTTATTTTATTGAAGTTCAATAGCAGTTCAATAGTTGACGGTACTGTCCGTTATACTGGATTGAATCAAGGGCATAATTGAAACAAATTTTTTAAACTTCTCAGAAACGGGTAGAGACCAGACTTTTGTTGTTATTTTATTGAAGTTCAATAGCAAAGTAAAGTTTATTCTGAGGGGGAGAAGGGAGCTTCCATTAAACCAGTACTTTATACTTTCACTTCAAGTAAAATATATAGAGTCTCTTCTATTCCATCTGTCTTAGAAACCTGCTCCTATAATGTTTTCATTCCAATTTAGATGAATACTTAATGTTCATAGTCAGATTTTGATTGCCCTCATTAAAGGTCAAGTGTGTCAGTAAGTAAAATAACTCAAGACCACCTAAATATTTTCCAGTGCAGAGGTGCCCATAATAATAAGTTCTGAACACTTCACTAAGTACTGCTGTTAACTTCCTCAGAATTCACTTTGTGTTGTACATGACCTTTGCAAGAGTTTCCTATTTACTCAAATTATGGCCAACAGTTGACACTTGACTAGAACTGGAAAAACAAAACAAAACATAACCAAAACAATTATTTCCAACTCCAATTTAGAAACCTCTTCCTAAACAACAACAACAACAACAACAACAACAACAACAACAACAGCACACACACACACACACACACACACACAAAAGCAAGCAATGAGCTTTTATTGTAATTCTTGGTCAATACAACTGTCTTATTATGTCACAGCATGAGTGTCTTAAACATTAATTTGTCTTTTTTGGTTTTGCTTTGTAATCAGCCATCCAGATCACATGATATAGCTATATTTATGCAGTGGGCTTCCAAGAGATTTCTTTTCCTATACCAAATGTATTTTACAACTGTTTAACGGTACAAGCTACGAATATCTAGAAATGAAGCGCCAGTAGGAGCACGTTGCCGGCTGGAAAGTGCTCAGTTTGGTGAAGTCCATGGAGTTTATAAGAATTCTGCTGTTGCTGATAAAACTATAATCCGTTGATTTCCTATCCACAGGTAGTATGTAGCTAACAGGCTACCTGGATAATCTGGCCTTTACTGAACGCAAAGCGAGAAAAGGGTCCGGTCAAGTGAGGGGGGGTGCCGGGGGTGCGCTGTACAGGACCCGCGAATTCCTGGGGAAAATGTGGTGTTCATCGTGACACCAAATTATCACAAAATGCGAATTAGAAGCGTTGCGCTTATTGCTCTGCTCTCACAGTTCGCTTCTATCTTGGAGAATGAAGCTGAAAAGAAGTTGGGAGTGACCTTTCATGAAGTATTGGAGATCCATAGAGACAGTAACTTGTGTAAGAATTATCACTGTTTGGGTCTCTGACCTAACAACCGCTTGAACTGAGTAATAAATAACTTTTTATTTATTATTTACATTATTATTTATGCAGCATCACTGCCATTTGTTCATGCATATTGTCTTAATTATTATGGAGTTCCGTTTGTGTCAAAATTAATAACTTTTTGTAACCACAAAATTTCATGAAAATCTGGGGAGAGAAGTCGGCGATTCAGAGTAACTGCGACATTTCCAAGTTACGGCGAAGATTCTTGACCTATTCGACGATTCCAAACCTAGTGACGATTCCAAACGCGGCGACATGAAGCGACGATTCCAAACGAAGCGACGATTCCAAATGGAGCGACTATTCCAAACCTGAGCGATTATTCCAAACCTAAGCGATGATTCCAAACCTAAGCGATGATTCCAAACCTAAGCGATTATTCCAAACCTAAGCGATTATTCCAAATCTAAGTAACCGTTCTAAACTGAAGAGACGATTTCTAACCTTTGTGTGTCCATTGAAAGGGGTGTGACTAACTTTCTAAATAATGCTCACATTCAATAATAGTGTGCGTGAGTCGAGTTTAAAATGGCTACACTGGTGAAGATGTATTTTAAAGGATTTGGAGGAAGAGTTGTCTACTGAACTGCTACAGGTGTTGGCTTCAGTTGGCCTAGTATCCTAAGGAAGGTACTAAAGTTAATAAATAGGGAAAGTGCTTTAGGCAAGTGTTAATGGTAATCATGTTTCAGATCAAGTTGCTTATAAGCTAGTGGGGCGGCGGTGTTCATATGCCATTATGAAGTTGTGCCATTATTTTAAATGCATATTTAAGAAACTGCAGACAAAAATCGCAGATCCTCCAAACAGCAAGTGAGGTATAAAACGAAAGTCAAACCTAAATTTAAATTTCTAAGTTATTGTTGACCAACAGTAGATACAACCACCAAAATAGGAAAAATACCATCATTGCACAACCACGCAATAGAGTAGCCTAATATCTGATATAATAGCATAATGGAACTTTTCATGTGGTAGCAATTTCCCATCTGGGCAGTTGATCTGAAACATAAATATCAACAACACTGGCCTTATTAGCTAAATACCTCTCAACAGAAGAGTGTGAGGGAAATTTTGGCAAAAACACTCCCTGCCTGAACAATTTTTGTACATATAAGAAAGTGAATTTTTCAGTTCAGTTGTAATTAAATTAGATGTAGACTAACACTGTTAGAGTATATATTAACCCCCCTCCCCTCACACACAGATGCACACACACACTACTACTACTACTACTACTACTACTACTACTACTACTACTACTACTACTACTACTACTACTAATTAGAACATAGCTAACCCCTTTTTTGTATTGTGAAGTAGGCATTCTATCCAGCATAGTGTTGTTCAAGTGAGTGCACATAGGGATACTAAATGCCAGAAGGGAGGATACTAAATGCCAGAAGGGAGGATACTACTGATAGTATCCTCCCTTCTGGCTAATAGTATCCCCCCTTCTAGCATTTTATTAGTTGTTTTTTTTTTCTTCGTGCAAGCATTAATTAAAGAATTTTTATTTTATCTATGGTGCAAGAATGTTGTTTGCATGGTTTTCCTGTCAGATGGAAAGATTCAGATGGAAAGATAAGATGGATTCACCGCATGCCTTGCACACTAACAATATTTTTCTTAACTAATACAATCATCACCAAAATGAGAAAGTGAGAAAGAAACCAATAACATAATGAACAATAAAAAAGCGTTATATATGTTGCATATGTCATTTTAAAAGTTTTAGTACTACTCTTGTGGATGTTTATATCACTACAGTTATGAAAATTAAAGGCACCCTGTCTAGTATATTGTTTGCAATGTATAAGCACTACATTCATGGTATTTTCGTTGTATTTTGCTTATGTAATCAAAATCCTTTCTTATTCATCGCAAGCTGTTCATCAATGTCAGATACTGTAAATACAAACTTTTTGCATGGCCTTACATCTTTCAAAATTTCATCATCATGTAAAGGTTGACCAAATCTTGATTTAAAAGCTAAGCTAGACTGGAGATTGACTGTAAAGAGCAAAGCTAGAGTACTGATTGTGAGGGGCTTGACTTGAAAGTTGACGGTGAGGAGCTAGACTGGAGAGCTGACTGTGAGGAGCTAAATAAAGGAGAGATGATTGAGTTGAAGAAGGTGGAAGAGTAGCTGGTTGAAAGAAGATTTAGGAGAAACAAAGCCGTTTTGTAAATTTTATCTCGCCAATTTAGCTGAAATGCGAAAAATAGGTAATGTAGACGGGTGGGCTGGAATGTTCTTTTTGATTAAGTTCGCTGAAAACGCAGTGATACTTATTCTCCTGACTCTAATTCCATCACTTTCGCCGGTTCACTGGAGTCGAGCGCACAACACATGAAAATATTCTATGCGCCGTGGCTCCTTAGAATTGCTGCAATTACTGGACACCTCTCCGTAATGTCTCTGCCGCCTTTGTCGTCGAGTGTCAACATAAAACAAAGGATAGAAAAAAATTATTTGGTAACTAAGGCTATAGTTGCTACGTTCTAAAACAGATAGACAACGAAATCTCGGGAACTACCGCCCGTCGAACCCCTCGGGCCCCTAGTATCGCCCTCGCTACGCTCGGGACGGTACAGCCCGTGGCCCTTGTGGTTCTGTGGGCGGTAGATCCCTCGATTTCGTTGTCTATCTATTATATGGTTACATTCTTGTATAGGCTATATTCTTGTCCTCATAGGCTACATTCTTGTTCTCACAAGCTATGATTTTAAATGCACAATTTAGGTCCTATATACCCTTTACCAAACCTCTACACTGACGTATCTCATTCTATTTGCCTAGTTACACATCTGAAGAAAGTTAACTAGGGTGAGATTTAAATGTGCATGTGTCCATACAGAAAGAACAAGAATAAGATCCAGCATCTTGCTTGCTTAGCAGATTATAAAAGTGTCTGGCTGTACAAGATAATGTTTTATTATCTTTGAATAGGTCACCTGGCCATCCAAGATTAGAGATATCTATTGAGGACATAGAATACCTCCGTGGATTAAATTTCACATGGACTAAAATTTCAAATCTTTTGGGCATTAGTCGTTCAACTCTCTATCGCTGCTTGGAAGAAGAGGGTATAGACATTGCAGAGAGGTATTCTGTGGTCACCAATGATACGCTCGATAGTATTGTGAAATCTTTCACGCAAGAACATCCTAACGATAGATGATAGGTCACCTTCGTCATCATGTATATCACTTCCTCGTTCAAGAATAAGGGCCAGTATACATCGAGTTGACCCCATCAACACCGCAATTAGGAGGAGTGTTGCTATCGAAGGCGAGTATACTATGTGAGTGGGCCTAATGCACTCTGGCATATTGATAGCTATCATAAATTGATAAGGTGGAGGCTTTTTGTACAGGGTGGAATTGATGACTTTTCAATGTTCATACGATGTACCACCAATAATCGAGCACCAACTATGATGTCGTGGTGCAGTTACAAAGCACGGGCTGCCCAGTCAAGTTAGGTCAGATTGTGGTGGTGAAAATGTGGGTGTATGGCGTTATACGTACGACCAACATCAATTTGAGTTAGCAATTATAATTGGGTATTCTACTCACAACGAAAGAATAGAACACCTTTGGCAAGACATCTACCGATATGTTGCTGTTTTATATGCAGATTTATTTAGAGGATTGGAGGCAGATGGCAGACTTGATCCCCTCAATGAAGTCGATTTCTTTTGCTTACATACAATTTATTTACCAAGGATAAATGAGACACTGGATTTTTTTGTGGAGAGCTGGAACAATCATCCATTATATTAATCAGTTGTTTGTCCAAGGGGCCCTGAGTCAAAACATGACACCATGTCAACATGCCAGGTCCACTAGTGCTAGTAAAATTAGTCTTCCTGCTGTTACTTCCAACATAGAAGTTCCTCGTTCTTCATTTACCTCATGTGATAATTTACTTCGGGACATTGAACAACTGCATTTGCCTATTGATGACACTGCCTACAGGAGATTCTCCAGATATGTGGGCCATCACCTTGTGGGATGTAATGACTGCAGCAACTAGTTAACATTTATTGAAACCTTGTGCAAACAACATTCTTTTTTTTTTAGCATTTACGTTTTTCAAAAATTGATATAAGGCAAAGCTGATTAGTGAAATAGATTTAACAAATGCAATACAGTAGCTACTTTCTATCAAACACGACCAAACCCAGCAGCATTCAGTATTCCATAAGCCATAGTACACGAACTGATCCCGGGAAAGTAGAGGTCTATTAACTGGCAAGAACATGGTATTAGTGCAGGTGTTGGCCTTGGGAAACTGTTTTTTTGCATGAAAACAAATTGTTGGCTGTGAAATAAATCCACAGGGTGGTGGATGAGATGCACCTACAAAAGTATAAAACGAATTTCATAAACTTACAAAAAGAACACAGATATCATAACTCGCCTGTAGCAAATGCCTGTTGTAAACTGAAGTTTAAAGGTCTCTGTGGCTCCACTTGCACTATCTAGCTCTAATCTTCCATCACTTGCTATATGAAATGCACATCACCACTCAAGCTTAGCAAGTCATAAAATAATCCCTTAAAACTAACAGATATTTAGTTAGCAAGACACTTGTCTGATTCAATGCAAAGTTTCATATATATATATATATAATATGTCACCTCTCTTTATATAAATAGCTAGGTAGAGTTTCATAACACCCTGTAGTAATTTTGAAATGTTTCTGAAAAGCATTTTTCATTCATTCTGTGGCATGGAGGTGGAAGAATATTCTAAATACTTGATACGGCTCACTAGAGTTTGTACTTCACTGTTTTTCAATGCCAAATAGCTTGACTGTAAACATTTTAACTGGCCATGTGTTAGCTAAATCCATGTGCTGGGAAATTGAGACTGTAAAGCAAGGTGAGTGACCCAGCAGAGTAATAGACTGCTTGCTTTTGGCCAAACAGCTTAAAGCTAAACATAAACTATTGTTAGGTAATTCAATATAATTGTATCCCGTACCGTAATGATTTGACAATTGATTCTAGCCATGGTTAATTTTGTATAGCTGAACTAGCTCGTTTGCCACACTGCACTGTGTGTGCACCACTATTTGAGAGAAAATCTAGCTATTACTTAATCTGAAATTGGAATTCATTACTTGTCTATGCTAGACTATCAAATCATGTGAATTGTATTTCACTGCATTTTGGTATAGTATAAATTTCTGTGGAATGAAAAAAAAAATTCTATTTCTAGAAACCTAACATACATAAGAGCTATGTAATGTTAAGGTGTAAATAAAAAAAATTGTAACAATTTTTTTTAAATTTGGAGAAATTAAGCAGTATGCAGGATACTCAAATGTCCTCTCAGAATGAAAGGAAATGACAGAACTATAAGCAGCATAAAATACTTTTTTAGCCTTTAGTACAGTAGAGCCGTGCATATCCAGGCACCTTGGGACTAGAGGGTGCCCATATCTTAGAATGTACCTGTAACTTAGAAAGCTTTGTCTTCCCAAAATGTAACAGCAAATGTACTAACCTGTGCGACTTACCTTTCCTCAACTCTTCAATAATTTCTATTTTTCTTTGTCAATGTTATAACTATCTCATCCTTCTGTGCTTAGTTGCTGTTTTTTTTTCAGCTGTCTCAGCTGCCAATCTAAGAATACGAGCATGCATATACCCGCCCATAATAATTATACTTCCTCAGAAAGTGCTGCCAGGTTGATTGAGGTACCCGTAACTTCGGGGTCCACATAAGCGAAGTTCTACTGTACTTAATCTTCTAAATTTCAGAGTATAATCTGTTTTTGTGTGCTCATAACTACTATGAATATTTCATTATGATAAACATAAGCTTACATTCAATGAGCTCAAGAAGATAGTTCCAATACATTATTATCTGCTCCTCATCTTCTCGCTTATTCGAGCCTTCAGGTGATAATCTTGCTAAAAAAAGATTAAACACAGATTCCGAAGTCAGGGGTTCTGGTTGAGAAATGAACAAATGATACATTATGAATGGATAACACTTAATCAGTTCATCAATACCCAAACACTTCAATCCTTCTATAATCTCGTCAGTCTGTGCCTTTACTCGGATAACAGTGAAGTAATTGGCAATATAATGTACAACTTGCTTGCGATCTTCCAGATCAGACACATCACTGATTCCCACTTCAAATCTTGAAGAAAAGTAATATGGACATAATTGCGAAAATTAATTCCCCAATGGAATCGTTCAAGTGCATCCTGCCAGAGGTGCCTCCGCCTTATAACAAGACACTGGTACTGAGATTGGCCAACTGGGAGCATTTTTACTTTCTGTGAAAGGATGGCTTCTATTGAGACATTATCACTAGATAAAATGTAGGGGGTCATCATATGGAAATTATATGACTATTTGATTACAATTACCTTTGATTAGATGATTGATCTGGAGGATCTTCATCTTCACTCACCAAGTTAATATAATATTGACTGTAGTACATATATAATACATCAAGTATGGTCACCTTGTGGTGATATGCATCTACCAACACATTTAATGAAATAATTATTTGAATATTTATATTAAAGTCTTGTGTGGACGACATTTTCACCCATCCAGGTAATAGTCTGGCGTAGCCCCTTTACCTATCCACATAGTGGGGAAAGGGTCTGGTCAAATGCAATACAGTGATTTGTTCAGGTTCCCCATTTTAAGTGGGAGAAACCACACTAGAATTGTATACAGTGCTTCCAGCTTAAAAAGTGGATTTAGCTTTTTGGTTAAGGTTGCTAATTCTGCTATGATTTCTTAAGTATATGTAATAGAAGCTAAAAATTTGTAGTATAATACATTAATGTCATAGACAAAACCATTTTGTGGGTTTGTGATTATTTTTGTGGTAATAGGTGATGGAACTGGGAGCTTTTAATGTAAAAAGCAGTCCAACTTTACGACAAGGTACATATCTTAAAGTAGGCCACAGCAGTTCTTACTCCCGTTTCTCTATTTGTAACAAATACTTGGCGTGGGGTGGAGACGAAATGAACTCGTCTGAAATGACTCAATTACGCAGCCAGTTTTGGATATGGCTAGCAGCGACTTAAGACAGCTACTCGTGTTCTCGATTAATTGGAAGAAGTACTGCTTCGAAATAAACCAATGAGGAATTAGTTACTATTAAAATAGCCAATCTTTCTCTTATAGTTTACTGGAAAAGAATGTTAGGGACTAAGTAGGAGAGTACAAAGTATTGTGCACCACTTCCTCAAAAAGAGGAAGATTGAAAATCAATATAATTAGCTTGTTATGCATAAAGAACATGTATAATTTTACTATGTTTATGCTTAAGTATTTTGGCATCATTGTCATAATTTGTAATGTAATGAGGATAACTGCATATTCATCTCTGAGCTTCACAATTACTAAATATATAATTTCGCTGTGGCAGCTTTACAAACACATTTTATTTTATCATTTGTTTCTTAAGCCCGTTTTGTTTTAGATACAAAAAATATTAGTGAGGAATATATTACTGAAATAGTATTCTCTGAAGCCATCCTAATGCACTAATTAATTGGGACAGGCATTATAGCAGATTTGAAGTGTGGATTTATAAAGTTTTATGAGTACTAATTCCATGAAAGCATTTGAAATTGTAGCTCTCACATTGTGGATTTTGATGTCAATTATAGTTACTATAGTAGATTATAAATCTATGCATAAGTAAAGGGGCAGGGGCACAGGGCAAGGAGAACGGCTAGTTAATACACACTTGAATAGACAGCAATACAGTACAATGATGATTGTTAGTGAAGTATGAAGTTGTTGATAAATAAGACATTCACTTTACATGCACAATGAAATTAAGGATATATGAGGGAGTGTTTGTCTAAAGCTAGTTAACAGCTTTAACAATGCGATAGTCATGATTCTTTGCTGATTTCCTTAATAACACTTTTGGGATATATTTAAGAAAACTGCTACCAGCAATGTTTATCTAACTTTGTCATTAACTTTTGAAACTGAAGTTTGAAAAACAACAACAAGTCATATGTGTATGTATAACAGCTAAACTTTGATGATACAATGCAATCATGTATAGAATAATGGCTGTTCACAAGAGACTATGTTCTCTATGCTACTTTACAACTACTGCTCAGGTAATACTGATGTGGCACTTTGCAAATAGTCTCTTGTACTACTTATTTCTCGAGCATTCAGCTGTGTCACTGCTTATGGTTTCTGGAAATGCCACTACAACTGCAATTGTGGAAGCTCTTCTCTCATTTTTTTCTCCATTGGCTGGACTACTTGCTGATGTTAAGTATGGAAGTTATAAAGTTTTGAAAATGAGCACATATTGTATGATTACTTTTGAGTTTCTTACTCTGATCATTTGGATCTTGATGGCAGTAATTGTGGATAGTATAGATTACAAGTACTATCTGGTTTTATCTCTGCTTGTGCTCTCTTTATTCTGCTACTATCTGGGAAGGGTATTTTTTGTCACCAACATTATTCAGTTTGGAATTGATCAACTTCAAGATATGCCTACTACAATTTCAGATGCTTACATTCATATTTTTTTCTTAGTAGAGCAGGTTGCTAATATACTGGTGAAAGTGTTTAAAAGTATCCCTGATGATAAGATAGAATTGGATGCTTACAGACATATTGTGCACATAAGTGTGTCCAATGCAGTTGTGTACGAAGTTTGTATAAGCCTATCAGTGATAGTTTCAGTTGCAGTATTATTATTAACTGATAAATATTCATCCATGTTCAAATCAAACAGCTTGAAAGTTAATCCATATTATCAGGTGTATGCCATCATCAAATATGCTTATCACCACAAGAAGCCAGTGAGGAGGAGTGCATTTACATACTGCGAGGATGAACGTCCGTCTAGAATAGACTACGGCAAGCAAAGGTATGGCGGACCATTTACTACAGAGCAAGTGGAAGATGTAAAAGTTTTCATAAACATTAGCAAAGTTATAGTTGTAGTATCTCCTTTCTTTAGTTTGGATTTGTATAGCACAATAGTGTTATCTAACTATCGCAAACAAAGTCACAGCATCTTTGAGAGAGTTTTTTTTCACAATGGAATTATGTTGTCACTAACAGTTATTGTTAGCATTCCATTCTTTTTGTTCCTTGTAAAGCCCTATATTTCTCGTTACATTCCCAGCATTTTCAAGAGAATGGGAATGAGCTTGCTGATTATGAGCATTTTTTTCTTGATTTACATTCTATGTGGCTTCATTTCAAAGGATAATGAGAGTTATTCATTCAACAGTCAATGTGTTGGAGTTAACAATAGTAATATACATGGATTACAGCTGGTAAGCATACCAGAAATGTTTTTGCCGTCTTTACAACTAATCTTTTCTGCAGTGAGCCAGATGCTATTTTACATAGCAGTGTGGCAGTTTATTTGCTGTCAGAGTCCTCAATACATGAAAGGACTTTTATTTGGTGTCTACTTCTTCATCAAAGCAATAATTGAGTTGTTTTCATTATTTTTTTTTCATTTTTCTATATTTGCTTGGGACTTCATTCATTTTGGTTGCGAGTTAGACTTATGTATTTTTCACTTTGTAATTGGCTTAGTCTCTTTGATTGTAATGGCTGCAGTGACTAGAAAGTACAAGTATCGTAAGAGAGATGATATTTGCAACGTCTATCAATATGCAGAAGATTACTATTCGTATCACATCTAGCTAGCAACAACTTTATTGATTTTTATATAATAGACTATTATGTACGAGTGTTTTTAAAATAATATGCACAATTTTACTTGTTATTGTAAGATAATAAAAATATTAAAAACGTTTGAACTGTTCATATACCAGAATGAAAATAGCAATAATACAAGGTAGCAGTCAAACAATATTAGATACAGGGTAGATGGTGACATGTTATTTTAATGATTGTAGGGGCAGTAACCATAACGTAGATGAAAACTAGCAGATGAAAACTAGCAGAAATTTGAATAGTATACACATGTAAAGAAAGTAATCGAGCTGTAGGATATTATGTATTGAAATTGCAAAAATTACTGGAGTTATTATTTAAATACAATGTTTATGAGGGGTACGGGTGTACTAATTCAAGCTACTTGGTTAGTAGCTAGACTCTGGGCCTCCTATCACATGAGCAATGACTGGAGTTTGCTTCTGGCTATAAAACAAAAATGAGATTGTATAAACATTTCCTCTTGTGATTAGTTTCATTAACTATTTCCTTCAATGAGGTGCTCAGCACCACAATTTTTACAGTATAAATGTAATGTAGTGATATCTGTGCACCTACTCGCAAGCCTGCCTGACAGCTAATGGCAGCCATGAAAAGTGGAGTGGAAACTGTTTTCCAAACTGGAGACTGTGATGGAGAAGCTTAAAACAATCTCATTTCCAAAACGAAATTGTTTTCATGTTTACTGTAAATTGGGAATTCAGGAAAATCGCTCAAGATATATAAAACATTTAAAATGGAAATTAGCAAAACAGTCACAAGTGAAGAAACCATAAACTAATATAGGATAATCAGGAACCACCTGGTCCTATCAAAGAACAATGTTCTTAAAGCTTTGTCCTTCCAATAGGTGTATGGCTCCATCTCTTTCCCTCACCAGACCAAGCAAGTACAGCAATTTTTACCGTATTTGGGAGAAACTATACCCTATACTCACCCCAACTCCATACTGACTAGTGGAGTAAATAAATTTAACGGTTAAAAAGAATATTTGATAACAGAGAATTTTCGTTGGTCTGTTGAGAGTGGGACTGTCACATATAGCAGTACTCCTTAACACAGGCCTGTAACCAGAAGTTCGCATTGGGGGTTGGATTTTGAAGACACAAAAGCCACACCTACTTTTGTTCCTCGTTAACTCTTCTTATTATTAAAAACAACAACAAAAACAATGTAACTGCACTAAAGCTTATGATTTGTTCTATGTATTCTACTTCAAAACTATAAGTTCAGTAAACACAATCGATATTCCAGAGAATAACGGTATTTATTCTCGAGTAATCAGGCTGTGAGCTGGATATAAACAGTGCAACATTAATACGCCTTTTTCCTACTACAAGTTATTCAATAGTACGGTATGTAAACTGCCCTTTCAAACATGTATTGGAAAAATTGATATAACTAAGTGAAATAGCAGGGAACGAAGTAAAATGACAGGGTAGCTTAAGTGAAATAGTAAGGGTAAGTGGCAAGCGTGCAGCTCTAGCCTTGGAAATGTACAGTTCAAGAAGTTTCTAGTTGGATACAACGTCATTCTTTAGCGCAGAAACTCTATCGGCATTAGACTGAATTTTTTCAATGGATTAGGAGGAGCCATCGGTTAAAGGCGAAGTTCCAGAGAAAGTTGATCCTGAAGTACAGAGATAGTGACTGCACTATACAGTGTAGCCACACTGTAAATGATATTAGCTAGTCTAATGCAGTTTTTATAAAGCTAGTTGGCGGCGAGCAAGACACTCTCTACAATTGAAAATCGGGGATATTTGTTGGCGAGCGAGCGGAGCGAGCGAGACAGTATTAGGGGTCGATAATGCAAAATCGGGTATATGTTATATGTATTATTTATAGCCCGTTACCCGAGCGACCGCGCTTGTCGTTAAGAACTATAAATCGGATACAGTCTGGTATGCTCGTAAGAAAATGTATTAGCGGGGTGTAGCTTTAGGCTCGCTCGCCATTTGTGCTCAAGCACACTATTAGGGGTGAACAATTGAAAATTGGGTATATGTTATTGGTGAACGAGCGAAGCGAGCGAGACAGAATTAGGGGTGGACAATGCAAAATTGGGTATATGTACGATGTGTATGGATTGTACGTATGCCCCTTAAACGCGCATGCAGGTACCATTTTTTTTCTCCTAAATACACAGTCTTTTAGGCTTGACTCCGCTTTCTTCTGATACTACAGCATTAAGAGGAGTGCATTTACCTACTGTGAAGATGAACGTCCATCTAGAATAGACTACGGCAAAATAAAATACGGAGGACCATTTCTTACAGAGCAAGTAGAAGATGTCAAAGTTTTTAAAAACATTATAATAATTTTAATTTTAAGCTCTCCATACTTTGTATTAGAATTAAGTGGTCAAGTTATATTGTATTGGTATTACTATCCTCAATGGAGTACTAAAATAAGTGAACGAATTCTTTCCGATTATGATGGAATGTCACCGTTAGTTATAACTCTTGGCATACCTTGTTTCTGGGTGCAACTAAATTATGCTTTTACAAATACTTGCCCAGTATTTTCAAGAGAATAGGGATAAGTTCATTCATACAATGTGTTCTTTTCCTAATAAGTATTGTATGTGGTGTCATTACTAAAGGACATCACAGCCCCACTTTAGTAGATTCTTGCTTAGGATTCAATAATAACAGTCACGTTCATTCATGGAAGCTGTTGAAAATATCTGAAGTATATTTGCTCTCTATTCAGCAACTATTATCTACGCTGAGTCACATGTTGTTTTACATAGCTGTGTGGCAGTTTATTTGCTGTCAGAGTCCTCAAAACATGAAAGGATGTCTATTTGGACTCCTCTGGTTCTTCAAAGCAGTATTTGAATTGCTATCTTTGTGTCTTTTAAATTATCTATAGGCTCTTGGCGTCTATTTAAATTTGGATGTGTTTTTGACTACTACATTGTTGCTTTTATAATTGGTTTTGTCAGTTTAATTATTTTCACTGTTTGTGCTAGGAAGTACAAGTATTGTATGAGAGATGACATATGTAACATCTACCAGTTTGCAGAAGATTATTATTCGAGTATTCCTTGATAATTTGTAATTAGCTATAGTTTAAACTTGTGCTTCATTACAAACAAATTTTAAGTTAGCATATTTGGTTCTACATCATCTTTTCGTGGCAGTGAAGATAAACACTAGTCTGGTTGTTATTTTAAGATGTTCAAATAGTAACTTTTTGTGTGAAACTGAAAACAGTTAGCTAATATTCTTATGTTAATTGGCAGTAATTTACATACAAACTTTTTAAATTAATTATTGTATGGAGTGGTCATGTATAAGCAGCTTGATTGATCAGAATGATAATGTACATATAAAGCTACTCAATAATTTAAATGATAATGTATAATGGTAGATACTTTCTACACAAACAAGAAACAGCTATAGTATTTAACTAAGTTTATGAAAATTTCTCCTTAAGTTCCTACTGGAACTTCTCAGAACTAAGAACTGTACAGTAAACTCTAATGACACATAAAACAACTTTGTGCAATGGATTTCGATTCAATATGAATAGCAACTGAAGAAGTACAATAGAGTGAAACTCTAAAATGATCTGTCTTCCATCATAATTATGGTTGCTAAGAACTATATCAGACTTTTCCCCGCTAATACATTTTCTTACGAGCATACCAGACTGTATCCTATTTATAGTTTTTAACGACAAGCGCGGTCGCTCGGGTAACGGGCTATAAGTTATAGTTATAAACCAAAATTGAGGTTTGTATGCGATTTATAAATCGAAATACTAACTTAATGATTTTGGTTTATAACTATTTTATAGCCCAAACATAAACAACGAGCAAAGTATAGCGCTAGCTATCTTAGTAATGGTATTAAAGTACCCAAACTCTTCATTATTCCATTTTGCTTTGATCTGCCTTCCACCATAATTATGGTTGCTAAGAACTATATCAGACTTTTCACTATTGTTAAACAATTTGTTTTAACTTCTGACACTCTAGCTACTAAAAAAAGTCGAGTTTTTTTTACAGTAAAAGGGATTCATTGCCATAGTAACCACTCCCCACAACTGTTTTAATTAAAATAAAGCAACAAGAAACAAGTCACACTATTTAAACGTTTTCTTTGTGATATTCTTTAGCTAAGTAGTAGTTGTAACTCACAATACTTTCACACAACACAAGCAAGTGTTGAGGTGCCTGCCTCTTAGTAAGGTTACATAAAACTATTTACCACCGGTGTCACCTGTGTTCTGGCCATGCCAGAACAGAAGCTGGAATTGCTCATTGCACTACTCTAAGGCACTTTCCTACTGTATACAGTTCATCTCGTGATTGGGAGTCCTGACAGAATTGATTGTGTAAAATGATTTTAAGTACAATTTTGATGAAAGTAGAAAAAGAGTGGAATAGCATAGTTCTCATACTTCTGCTGCATGAAGATTATAGTGCTTTGACTCTCACGATTATTTTTGAAGACTGTCAGGCTAGTTGTAGCCCTTACAGTAAGTAGCTTTAATTTTGGGCTGTTACAAGCTGAAAACCAACACCAAGGACAACTTTACATTCATATCATTTTTTAGTCTTGTTCCGCCTTAGTAAATATTTTAAGCTAGCCAAGATTCTTCTGAGCTTGTCTTGTAAAAAAAGCATATTTACGAGTTCTAATAAAACCTTAGGAAATGATGTTTTATTACACACTTGAATAGACAGCAATACAGTACAATGATAATTATTGTTTCTGAAGTATGAAGTTGTTGATACATAAGACATCCACTTTACATGCACAATGAAATTAAGGATATGTGAGGAAGGGTTTGTACAATTCTTTTGTTATTTAAGTTAGTAACAGCTTTAACAATGCAATAGTCATGATTCTTTGCTGATTTCCTTAATAACACTTTTGGGATACATTTAAGAAAACTGCTACCAGCAATGTTTATCTAACTTTGTCATTAACTTTTGAAACTGAAGTTAGAAAAAAAAAACAACAAGTCATGTTTATGTATAACAGCCAAACTTTGATACAATGCAATTATGAATAGAATAATGGCTGTTCACAAGAGACTGTGTTCTCTATGCTACTTTACAACTACAGCTCAGGTAATACTGATGTGGCATTTTGCAAATAGTCTCTTGTACTACTTATTTCTCGAGCATTCAGCTGTGTCACTGCTTATGGATTCTGGAAGTGCCACTACAACTGCAATTGTGGAAGCTCTTCTCTCAGTATTTTCTCCATTGGCTGGACTACTTGCTGATGTAAAGTATGGAAGTTATAAAGTTTTGAAAATGAGTACATATTGTATGATTACATTTGAGTTTCTTACTCTTATAGCTTGGATCTTGATGGCAGTAATTGTGGATAGTATAGATTACAAGTACTATCTGGTTTTATCTCTGCTTGTGCTCTCTTTATTCTGCTACTATCTGGGAAGGGTATTTTTTGTCACCAACATTATTCAGTTCGGAATTGACCAACTTCAAGATATGCCTACTACAATTTCAGATGCTTACATTCATATTTTTTTCTTAGTAGAGCAGGTTGCTAATATACTGGTGAAAGTGTTTAAAAGTATCCCTGATGATAAGATAGAATTGGATGCTTACAGACATATTGTGCACATAAGTGTGTCCAATGCAGTTGTGTACGAAGTTTGTATAAGCTTATCAGTGATAGTTTCAGTTGCAGTATTATATTTAGCTGATAAATATTCATCCATGTTTAAATCAAACAGCTTGAAAGTTAATCCATATTATCAAGTGTATGCCATCATCAAATATGCTTATCATCACAAGAAGCCAGTGAGGAGGAGTGCATTTACATACTGCGAGGATGAACGTCCATCTAGAATAGACTACGGCAAGCAAAGGTTTGGCGGACCATTTACTACAGAGCAAGTGGAAGATGTTAAAGTTTTCATAAACATTAGCAAAGTTTTAGTTATAGTATCTCCTTTCTTTAGTTTGAATTTGTATAGCAAAATTGTGTTTATATATCACAATCGCAGCATCTTCGAGAGAAGTTTTTTTCACAACGGAATTATGTTGTCACTAACAGTTATTGTTAGCATTCCATTCTTTTTGTTCCTGGTAAAGCCCTATTTGTCTCGTTACATTCCCAGCATTTTCAAGAGAATGGGAATGAGCTTGCTGATTATGAGCATTTTTTTCTTGATTTACATTCTATGTGGCTTCATTTCAAAGGATAATGAGAGTTATTCATTCAACAGTCAATGTGTTGGAGTTAACAATAGTAATATACATGGATTACAGCTTGTAAATATACCTAAAATGTTTCTGCCACCTTTGCAACTACTCTTGTCTGCAGTGAGCCAGATGTTATTTTACATAGCAGTGTGGCAGTTTATTTGCTGTCAGAGTCCTCAATACATGAAAGGACTTTTATTTGGTGTCTACTTCTTCATCAAAGCAATAATTGAGTTGTTCTCATTATGTTTTTTTCATTTTTTTATATTAGCTTGGGACCACATTCATTTTGGTTGCGAGTTAGACTTATGTATTTTTCACTTTGTAATTGGCTTAGTTTCTTTGATTGTAATGGCTGCAGTGACTAGAAAGTACAAGTATCGTAAGAGAGATGATATTTGCAACGTCTATCAATATGCAGAAGATTATTATTCATATCACATCTAGTTAGCAATAAATTTATTGATTTTTATATAATAGACTATTATGTACGAGTGTTTTTAAAATAATATGCACAATTTTACTAGTTATTGTAAGAGAATAAAAATATTAAAAACGTGACACGGTAGCTTAAGTGAAATAGTAAGGGTAAGTGGCAAAGTTCAAGAAGTTTCTAGTTGGATACCACTTCATTCTTTAGCGCGGAAACTCTACCCGCATTAGACTGCATTTTTCAATGGATTAGGAGGAGCCATCGGTTAAAGGCAAAGTTCCAGAGAAAGTTGACCCTGAAGTACAAAGATAGTGACTGCACTATACAGTATAGCAACACTGTAAATGATTTTAGCTTACATTAGTCTAATGCAGTTTTTATAAAGCTAGTTGGCGAGCGAGACAGTATTAGGGGTGGATAATGCAAAATCGGGTATATGTTATTGGCGAGCGAGCGTAGCGAGCGAGACACTTACAGGGGTAAAAATGAAAAAATCGGGGATGTTTGTTTGTTTATGGACGTACGTATGTCATTTGGTACTTTGACCCTCCACATTTTTGTGTTGGCTCCGCGTTCGACCCGTCCCAAACTTCACTAAACAGAATCCTCCGGCTTAGCGACCATTACCCTTATCGCCTTTGAAATTGAATTGTTTACGGCTTTGAATTGTTTTGCGGGTGCAGTTAAAACTCAAAAACTTATGGGGGCTCCATTTCTATTCGAGTTAGTGGCGGTGGTAAGTTAATACGCTATTTGTCACAGTTATAAGCCCTACTCAACAGTATTTACTTAAAAATTCAGTGTCCGCTAGACTTACCAGGAAGGTAAGTCTTGCGTAGGTATGTTCAGTTGTGTGAAAGTATTGTGCGTTACAACTACTATTAAGAATATCACAAAGAAAATTTTAAATAACGTGATTTGAATTTGATGCTTCTTTTTCAATTCAAACTGTTGCGGGAGCGGTTACCATGACATTGAAACCCCTTTACCGCATACGTAATTTAAAAGCTCGACTTTATTTTAGTAGCTTCAATAGTGTAGTTTAAGGCTCGCTCGCCATTTGTGCTCAAGCACACCACTAGTTGGCGAGCGAGCGCGTAGCGAGCGAGACACTTACAGGGGTAACACAATCGAAAATCGGGGATGTTTATTTATTGGCGAGCGAGCGAAGCGAGCGAGACAGTATTAGGGGTGGATAATGCAAAATCGGGTATATGTTATATAATATATATATGTATGTATGTATGGATGGTACGTATGCTCTTTAAACGCGCGCGCGGAAAACTTTTTTCTCCTAAAAACACGGCTATTTAGGCTTGACTCCAGTTTATTCTGGAACTACAGCATTAAGCAAACCTTACTTTATACTTAAGCTCCAAAGTATGAGAAAATTCCTGCTAAAACTCTTGTTTTTAAGACACAAAAAGTTGATTCGACAGGTTACTATGGCATTGAAGACCCTTTTCTAGACTTAATTTCAAAACTTCGCCGTTTTATGGGGGGATACGGAGCCGGTTGTTGGTTGTCAAGAGAGCCGTTCGTAGTCAGAATGCCGTAGTATTAATGCTATGGAAGCTACTACTTCTTGAGGGAAGCTGAGATAAGTACGCAATTCCATATTTGTTAGCTAAATATGCAAAATTAACTCTGGCCTTTCTTTTTTGTAGCTAAGAGCTTGTTGTCAACAGTGACTGGTAAATTTAAATAGTCAGATTGGCTCAAATTTGGTACTACAAAAGTTACCACTGCTCAAGAAAATGAGGTAAGAAAGTAATTTTGTATTTGTGTGCTAAAATTGATTGTCTTTTGTTTTTGTAGGTGAGAGCTTGTTGTCAAGAATTCAAGGTAATTCAGATGGTCAAAGTAACTTCAATTTGAGACTACAGAAGTTATCAATACTCAAGAATGATGTAAGTAGTAATTCCATATTTGTTGGCTAAAATTACAAATAATAACACTGGTTTATTTTTTTATCGTAGCTGAGAGCTTGTTCAAGAGTTACTGGTGATTGAGATTATCAGAATGGTTGATGTTTGATACTACAAAAGTTGGTAAGAGAGTGATTTGTATTTGTTTGCTGAAATCAAATGTCATAACTGCTATTATAGTGTTTGCATGAAGTAAGCTAAAACATAGTAACATTTTATGTTACCTAACCATCAGGCTCGCTCGCCATTTGTGCTCAAGCACACCACTAGTTTATTTGTATATATGTATGGACGTACGTAAGGCATTTTTGTACTTTGACCCTCGCGTTTTTGTGTTAGTTCGGTTGTCGACCCCGTCCCAAATTGCACTAAACAGAATCCTCTGGTTTATCGATCAGTACCCGTATCACCCTAGAAATTGAATTGTTTACCGTTTTGAATTCTTTTGCAGGTGCAGTTCAAACTTGACAACTTAAGGGACTTCCATTTCTATTCGAGTTAGTGGAGGTGGTAAGTCAATGCGCTCTTTGTCATGGTTATAAGCCGTGCGCACAGTATTTACCTGAAAATACATTGTCCACTAGACTACTGCAAGGTAAGTCTGTGTAGGTGCATGTCCAGCTGTGTCAAAGCATTGTGTGTTACAACCACTACTTAGCTAAAGAATATCACAAAGAAAACTTTTAAATAACGTGTATTGTTTTGTTATTGTTGTTTTTTCCTTCAATTCAAGCAGTTGCAGAGAGTTGTTATTATGGCACCGAAATCCCTTTACCCTGTATGCTAAATTTAAAAAACTGGACCTTATTTTCAGTAGCTTCAGTGTTAGAAGTCAATAAAAATAGTATAGTCTTTAGGCTCTCTCGCCATTTGTGCTCAAGCACACCACTAGTATATATACTAGTGATGTGCTTGAGCACAAATGGCGAGCGAGCCTAAAGACTATACTATTCTTATATGAATGATTTTGACTTCTAACACTGAAACTACTGAAAATAAGGTCCAGTTTTTAAATTTCGCATACACGGTAAAGGGATTTCAGTGCCATAGTAACAACTCTCTGCAACTGCTTGAATTGAAGGGAAAAAACAACAACAAAACAATACACGTTATTTAAAAGTTTTCTTTGTGATATTCTTTAGCTAAGTAGTGGTTGTAACACACAATGCTTTGACACAACTGGACATGCACCTACAGACTTACCTTCGTGGTAGTCTAGTGGACAATGTATTTTCAAGTAAATACTGTTGCGCACGGCTTATAACCATGACAAAGAGCGCATTGACTTACCACCGCCACTAACTGGAATACAAATGGAAGTCCCTTAAGTTTTCAAGTTTTAACTGCACCCGCAAAATCAATTTCTAGGGTGATGATACGGGTACTGATCGATAAACCAGAGGATTCTGTTTAGTGCAATTTGGGATGGGGTCGACCACGTAACTAACACAAAAACGCGAGGGTCAAAGTACAAAATGACATACGTACGTCCAAACATATATACAAATAAACAAACATCCCCGATTTTTTCATTTTTACCCCTGTAAGTGTCTCGCTCGCTACGCTCGCTCGCCAATTATGTATGTATGTATGGATTGTACGTATGCCCTTTAAACACGCGTGCGGGCAACTTTTGTCTAAAAAAAAAAACACGGCTTTTTAGGCTTGACCCCAGTTTATTCTGAAACTACAGCATTAAGCAAGCCTTACTTTATACTTAAGCTCCAAAGTGTGACAAAATTCCTGCGAAAACGCTTGCTTTTCAAGAAACAAAAAGTTGATTGACCGGTTACTATGGTATTGAAGACCCTTTACCTGATTTAAATTCAAAACTTCGCCTTTTTCCGGCTAAGTAATGCGGCTTGTTAGTTGTCAAAAGCCACCTGTAGTCAGTACTAAGAGAGCTATCAATACTTCTGAAAAGCGTATGTAAGCACATAAAGTATTGCTAAGGAAGCTACTACTACTCGAGGGATGCTGAGGTAAGTACGTAATTCCATATAGTTAGCTAAATATGCAAAAATAACTCTGGCCTTTCTATTTTTGTAGCTAAGAGCTTGTTGTCAACAGTGACTGGTAAATTCAAATAGTCAGAATGTCAAATTTGGTACTACAAAAGTTACCACTGCTCAAGAAAATGAGGTAAGAAAGTAGTTTTGTATTTGTGTGCTAAAATTGATTGTCTTTTGTTTTTGTAGGTGAGAGCTTGTTGTCAAGAATTCAAGGTAATTCAGATGGTCAAAGTAATTTCAATTTGATACTACACAAGTTATCAATACTCAAGAATGAGGTAAGTAGTAATTCCATATTTGTTGGCTAAAATTACAAATAATAACACTGGTTTATTTTTATCGTAGCTGAGAGCTTGTTCAAGAGTTACTGGTGATTGAGATTATCAGAATGGCAGATGTTTGATACTACAAAAGTTACCAATCAGGTAAGAGAGTGATTTTGTTTTTTTTTGCTGAAATCAAATGTCATAACTGCTATTAGTGTTTGTATGAAGTAAGCTAAAAATAGTAACATTTTATGTTACCTAACTATCAGGCTCGCTTGCCATTTGTGCTCAAGCACACCACTAGTTTGTATATATGTATGGACGTACGTATGTCATTTTGTACTTTGACCCTCGCGTTTTTGTGTTAGTTATGTGGTCGACCCCGTCCCAAATTGCACTAAACAGAATCCTCTGGTTTATCGATCAGTACCCGTATCACCCTAGAAATTGAATTGTTTACCGTTTTGAATTCTTTTGCGGGTGCAGTTACAACTTGAAACTTAAGGGACTTCCATTTCTATTCGAGTTAGTGGCGGTGGTAAGTCAATGCGCTCTTTGTCATGGTTATAAGCCGTGCGCAACAGTATTTACTTGAAAATACATTGTCCACTAGACTACTGCGAAGGTAAGTCTAAGGTGCATGTCCAGTTGTGTCAAAGCATTGTGTGTTACAACTACTACAGTGCTTCCAACTTAAAGAGTGGATTTTTTGAAACTACTGTATAGACCCTCACTACAGTCATTTAACATATACATACCTTTTCTTCATCATCCCAATAAAAACGGAGAACAGAACTTTTCTCATTCACTCTAATACATTTTACGCCATTTTTTTTGACGTCAAAATTTTGCGGTAGTTCGTCATTAAACGTAACTAGTTAACGAGCTAAGGTCGAACGGTTATTTCCCTGAGCGGTAAGACGGGACTTTCCCTAACTGCAATCGGCTACTAGCAGCAGTAAACGAAGTCGAAATCAGTCACAGAATTGTTGGCTGGTATATTACTAACTTGGAGCCAAGCTTATCCAAGAGGTCATCTTTTTCAAGAGCTGAAGAAAAGCTGAAGGAGTTTAATACTCCCAAGGCTCCCAGCATTCGGTATTCTGACAACATCAGGGCGATGCAGTTGGAGTCCTACGGGTTGTGCAGCTCCAGACGGAAGCTAAAACGCTGGCCGCGATAGGCAGTAACGCCGTAAAACTTGATACCTGCTAGGGCCTGAGATACAACCGTAGCTAAATCAGCCATACCCGTGCAACAATTAGCGGTAAACTGGCGCCCTTGCACAAATACACATGCGCTGTTTTGTGACGTCGCGTTTACGTGTACTATAGGCCCACAATCCGCTGTAAACGTCATCATTTGATGACCCTTACCGTGCATAATTTTTTTTTGGTGAAAAACAGCCACAACTCACTTAATTTTCAAGGTATAGCTACCAAAGTTATACATAATAATTTTAAGGCAATTTTACATCATGTGTCAAAATTTTAGAGATATAACTCAATAAATTCAAAAATCCTGGCTTAAACACTTTTTTTCTTAAAATTTTAAATATTTCGAGATTCAAATTTCGTGTGCCCACAAAATTAGGCTCATATGAAACTTCAGATATTAAAGTATCAGTATACCAAGTTATAGAGATAAGGACAAATAATTTCTCTTTTTTCAGCTTAAACACTTCCAAATTCACTGTCTTGAAGCTCCCAGTTCCATCACCTATAACCACAAAAATAACCACAAACCCACAAAATTGTTTTGTCTGTATGTTAATAAGACATTATATTACACATACTTGAGAAATTATAGCAGAATTAGCAACCTTAACCAAAAAGCTAAAAAATCCACTCTTTAAGCTGGAAGCACTGTACTTAGCTAAAGAATATCACAAAGAAAACTTTTAAATAACGTGTATTGTTTTGTTGTTGTTTTTTTCCTTCAATTCAAGCAGTTGCAGAGAGTTGTTACTATGGCACTGAAATCCCTTTACCGTGTATGCGAAATTAAAAAAACTGGACCTTATTTTCAGTAGCTTCAGTGTTAGAAGTCAAAATCATTCATATAAAAATAGTATAGTCTTTAGGCTCGCTCGCCATTTTGTGCTCAAGCACATCACTAGTTTATATGTTTGGACGTATGTATGTCATTTTGTACTTAGACCCTCCGTATTTTTGTGTTTGCTCCGCGTTCGACCCCGTCCCAAACTTCACTAAACAGAATCCTCCGGTTTAGCGACCATTACCCGTATCACCTTAGAAATTGAATTGTTTACCGCTTTGAATTCTTTTGCGGGTGCAGTTAAAACTAAAAAACTTATGGGAGCTCCATTTCTATTCGAGTTAGTCGCTATTTGTCACAGTTATATGCCCTACTCAACAGCATTAACTTGTAAATTCATTGTCCACTAGACGAACCACGAAGGCAAGTCTTGCGTAGGTATGTTCAGTTGTGTGAAAGTATTGAGCGTTACAACTACTATTAAGAATGTCACAAAGAAAACTTTAAATAACGTGACTTGATTTTGTTGCTTCTTTTTCAATTCAAACAGTTGCGGGGGAGCGGTTACTATGGCATTGAATCCCCTTTACCGCATACGTAATTTAAAAACTCGACTTTATTTTAGTAGCTTGAGTGTTAGTTGTTAAAATCAATCATTTAGCAATAGTGTAGTTTAAGGCTCGCTCGTCATTTGTGCTCAAGCACACTACTAGTAATGTATATATGTGTGTAAGGATGATACGTATGCCCCTAAAATGCGCGCGTGGGCAACTTTTTTCTCCAAAAAAACCACGTCTTTTTAGGCTTGACCCAGTTTATTCTGAAACTGCAGCATTAAGCAAGCCTTACTTTATACTTAAGCACGGAAGTGTGAGAAAATTCCTGCGAAAATGCTTGCTTTTCAAACTTCGCCGTTTTCGGGGGACATGGAGTGCCGCTTGTTGGTTGTCAAGAGTCATTGGTAGTCAGAATGCCGTAGTATTAATGCTAAGGAACCTACTACTATTCGAGGGAAGCTGAGGTAAGTACGTAATTCCATATTTGTTAGCTAAATATGCAAAAATAACTCTGGCCTTTCTTTTTTGTAGCTAAGAGCTTGTTGTCAACAGTGACTGGTAAATTCAAATAGTCAGAATGACTTAAATTTGGTACTACAAAAGTTACCACTGCTCAAGAAAATGAGGTAAGAAAGTAATTTTTGTATTTGTGTGCTAAAATTGATTGTCTTTTTTTTTGTAGGTGAGAGCTTGTTGTCAAGAATTCAAGGTAATTCAGATGGTCAAAGTAACTTCAATTTGATACTACAGAAGTTATCAATACTCAAGAATGAGGTAAGTAGTAATTCCATATTTGTTGGCTAAAATTACAAATAATAACACTGGTTTATTTTTTATCGTAGCTTAGAGCTTGTTCAAGAGTTACTGGTGATTGAGATTATCAGAATGGTTGATGTTTGATACTACAAAAGTTACCATTAATAAGGTAAGAGAGTGATTTTGTATTTGTTTGCTGAAATCAAATGTCATAACTGCTATTATAGTGTTTGCATGAAGTAAGCTAAAAATAGTAACATTTTTATGTAGCCTAACTATCAGGCTCGCTCGCCAATTGTGCTCAAGCACACCACTAGTATATATGTGACCGTCTACAGCAAGCAGATATTTAGCTCTCCAAGTTTTATCGCCGTAGCTTTAGCCATTCCCGCTATATATCACCTAACCGTTCCCTTCGTTAGGCTTATTTAATACAATTTTAAGAATTAAATCGATCTTTTTGCGACGTCTACGCATGCCGCGTTGTGCCCGATTTTCCCATAGACGGTCACATATGTATGTATGTGGGATGGTATGTATGCCCTTTAAACGCGCGCACGACCTAATAATTCCATAAGTTCGACTCAAATTGAAGTCCTTGATCTGAAATAATGGTAGACGGTACTCCATATATTAACAAATCCATTCACTCTTTGGTGGTGTTGAAGGCAGAAACTGCATCCTCAGACCAATCAAGAATAGTGGAAGTAAATTTGTGGTTGGGAAGAAGGTCATACAGAGGTTGCATCAGTTCTGCACCGTGAGGTAGGAATCTGTGGTAGAAATTTACGAGGCCTATAACTGTCATAGTTGTTGGTCAGACTTCGGTAATGGGAAGTTACGGATGACTTGAACCTTTTCAGGTAGTGGAGAAATACCGTGTTGACTGATGCAGTGACCAAGAAAACTAATTTCTGAGTCACCAAAAACACATTTGTTCGGGTTGATGATCACAGGGGCGTTTTAGGACCATTCGCAGGTGAACAAGGTGCTCCTTTGGGGTGGCACTGGCAATGAGAAGATTATCCACATATGCGTAACTGAAGTCGAGGCCACAAAGACATTGTCAATAAACCTCTGAAATGTCTGGGCAGAGTTCTACACACCAAATGGCATTCTTGCTAGCTCAAACAAGCCGAACGGTGTAGTAATGGCATTCTTATGTATGTCATCTGGTTCCACCGGGATCTGGTGATAGGCATGTACCATATCTAGCTTAGTGAAAATAGTGGCACCGTGAAGTGACACAGAAAAATTATGTATGTGAGGTATGGGGTAACTGGGACTGGAGAGCCTGAGAAGTGGAAAAGCAAGAGCTGTGAAAAGAGAAGAAGCACGAGGAAGACATAGAGGAGGCATGGGAAGAACATTTGTGTTAATTGACTGGAATTTATAGAACTGTGTATGTGTGTATATATATAAGTGTGTGTTAATTTGTGTTAGTTTTAGTCTCATCATACGTTCTATTTCTTACAACTAGTTTGTCTGTTCTTGTATCAAGTGTTTGATTAAAACCAAATACCTTGTCAAGGGAATGGTGGGATTAGCTACTATCTAGTTATTCCCAGAGGAAGAAACGGCTTGAAGACTTGGTGGCAGCAAACTATAAAGAGTAAAGGACAGACGTACAATTCTGCCCAATATCCCCCACAGTAACGATCGGGAACTGTTTTCCTGTTGAAAGCACAGTAGTCACCGCAAGGACGCCAGTCCCCAGTGTTCTTATTGGGCACCATATGCAGTGGTGATGCCTACGCACTAGAGGAAAGACGAATAATTCCTAACTCCATCATGTGCTGGAATTCCTGCTTGGCTGCCTGAAGACATTCTGGAGCCATTCTTCTGGGACGTGAAGAGACTGGAGAGCCTGTGGTTTCAATATGGTGAGTAATGTTATGTTTCACAGGAGTATTCGGAGTACAAACTTGAGTAAGTGCAGGAAATTCTGACAAGAGCTGAAGGTAAGGATTGTCTTGCGTCTTGGGTAAATAGACGGGCTGGGAAAATAATCCGATGATGCATAGTGTTCGGGCTCTCTCCCTCCACAGAAGGAAGCAAAGAACTGATGGCACGCATGCTCGATGCCTCGATGCCCCGAGTTCTAGGTCGTCAATCGGAGAACGTCGATGTCACCGATATTTAACTTATATATGTTTAATGCACTGTATTTTATTCCTTAGTTACCCTTTTTCTTTACTTTTGTGACTCATTCTTGTAACTCTCTATCTATTTTCACTGTCATCTCTCTACTGTTATGTCAAGGTTACATATTATTACTATTAATTTACAAGCTTACTTAACTTAGTCTATTGAGTTATTTAAGTCTCAGAGCTGCTTTACCAAGACAGTTTTATTCCAGAAGTTTCAGACAGTGGGAGAGCGAGCAGGGATTTACGACCCCGGCCTCTACTCTTCAGCATAGTTGGATTTCTGGTTGATCCACGGCAAGCTGGTTTCCTGTCCTAGAACTCTGACTCTATCCTCAATACTCGCTAGTGAGTCTTCACTTCATAATCCTCTACTTTCTGCTGTGTAGTGCGTGTCATCAGACGACGTTGGGACACAGGTCCTCTACTTGCTGGACAGTCCTGAACATTTTGGTCGTTCGTGCCGGATCCTCCTGTAACCAGATAGTCGATTCGTCGATTTCACAGGAATGGTTCATAACCAGCAGTGTATAGAGACAATAGTCTGACTGCTAGGACTACGTCTCTTCTAGTATATAATATTACTAACTGTCACATTGTACTAGCTTACTTTATTCTTTTTTACTTATATCTTTTGTTTTTTGTTTTCTTTTTTTCCCATCACAGTTCTCTCAGCTGAATTCACTATGATGTCTCGCTCGACTGGAAGCTGAGTTACTAAAGGAAGACCTTGTAGCATTGAAACGCCGTCGAACTAACAATAAATGTGACGCATCAAGGAACGAGCGCTTCTGTAAGGATTCTGCCGCACAGGTATTGAAGGATTTGGACATCGGGTCCATTGAACATCACCTCGAGATGATCAATGCCGATATCTCTATCGCCGAACTTCTACAAAATGCCATACTTGTCTTGCCCATATCAAAGAAGATGATGAGGCGAAGGAGGAAGATGAGTATCACACCTACCATCAGAAAATGCTTGCCTCTCGCAAGGGCTTAACGCAAAAACTTGTTGCAGCTCGTTCACATGAGAAGCTGAATCTACACAAAATGACAATCGACTCCTTAAACATCCAACCCACTATCACGGGTTATGGAGTGAAGTCCACTTTGGAAGAGCTGATCACTCAACTTGCTGACTTAAGAGCACAAGTTCATTCTTTGAAGGATCGTCCTGAGCTTCTGGATGCCATACAGACTGTCATTAAAGATCTCACCATACTTTGGGAAAGGTAGAACAGAGACAACCCTGACACATCAAGGCTACTACTTGACGGTATGGCCAAATTCGATCGCCTACCTCGCCTTGAATTACCTAGTTTCAACGGCGAGAACAGTGGATGGTGTCCGTATTGGGAAATGTGTAATAACGTTCTCAAGAAAGACCCTACACTCACTGACGTAGATCGACTATCATTTTTACTTATGACGATAAAGTGCAAAGAAGGCAAGGAGATTATTGATTCTAAAACCCGGCTGGGTCCTGACTACGAAGCCGCTGTACAAGCTCTAAAAGATCGCTATGATCAACCTCAGATTATCAGTCGTTCCATTCACCAAGAGTTTATCAAACATACCTGGAAGCTTACAGACGAAGGTATTGGTCAGATCGTTACTCTTATTCAACACACTGTTTCGACGATGAAGGAATGCTCGGTGGATTCTCTTGAGACCCTTTACACTGTCATAGCTGAACTTCTTATGTCAGATGACTTTTTGTTACTGGACGGAAAAAACAGCCGAGTCAAAGACTACCCAGACGATCGATAAGCTTGTGGAACTGCTTCAACAATATCGGCTACGGTTGCAGGGCAGAACTGCGGATTCCTCAGCCACACCAAAATCTTATGCAGCATGTTCAGTTAAGCAGAAACAGGGAAAATCTACTACTTTCCATGTACAAAGAGATGATGACTGTGCCTGCTGTCATAACGGCAATCATCCTCTCTACTTGTGTGATGCATTCAAAGCCAAAACAGTGAATGATCGTTTCAGCACTGCCTCTAGATTAAAGGTATGCACGAATTGCTTATCTTTTAACCATTCATGCCGTAATTGTCCTAGTCGTAGCACCTGCAAGGTATGTGGAAAACGTCACCATTCTCTTCTTCATCGTAATAGATCTTCAACTCAAGTGACAAATAGGATTTCTACTATCGAACAGCAGCAGCCTACCTCTACTTCTACTAACGCACATGCTGCTCCCTCTTGCAATAAATTGCGATGGGAGGCTAAAGTAGTCCTGGGAATCTGCCAGGTCACTGTTGAGTCAAGAGGACGACGACAGAAAGCACGAGCACTTCTTGACAGTGGTTCCCATTTGTCGTTCATGACCAGTCAACTAGCTCAGTCACCCAAAGTCAAAAAGATACACGAGCCTACACAACTAACTGGCACATCTCAGACAGAGGTACCAGCCTGCCCCTACAAGGCTGAAATATCACTACTACCTGATGGACCAGTACACGAAGGAAGAACAACTGGCTCTAGAGCACTTTCAAAAGACTCACAGCAGGAATGACGAAGGTAGATATATCGTTCGTCTACCTGTGAAATCTGTTCCTCCTGAACTGGGTTCTTCTCGCGGTCAGGCTTGTAGAAGATATTACCAGAATCAACAGTGTCTTCAACGCAAAGGAGGCACTACAAGAGTATGCCGATCTTGGCCACGCTGAACCTGTTCCTACTCCTAAGCTCGACAAGCCTGATTCAACTACTTTCTACCTACCCTCACATGGAGTTGTCAAACTCTCCAGCACTACCACCAAACTTCGAGTAGTTTCGATGCATCAGTGAAGACTACTACAGGAATATCTTTGAATGATACTCTACTTCCTGGCCCGAGCCTTTACCCTTTACTCACTGATATAATTCTGGCCTTTCGCCCTCACGTCATTGGGATGATTGCTGATGTATCGAAGATGTTTCGTGAGGTGGAACTTCATAGAGATGATCGTGATTTACATCGCTTCTTACAAGCAACTCCTCGGGGGGAGGGCGTCATGGATATGTACATGACAAGAGTAACTTTTGGAGTCACTTCCTCACCATTTCTTGCTACACAAGTACTACGTCAAGTAGTTAGGGATCATGAGAACCAGTACCACAGAGCACCCAAGATTGTATCTAACTTTTATGTTGTTGACTACCTGACAGGAGCTGCAATTCCTGAGAAAGCTATGGAGATTCAGAAGGAGCTGATTGCCTTACTTCGCTGTGTTTGCATGTGGCTGCGTAAATGGTGGTCAAACGATACAAGTGTGCTCGAGAATGTCCCAAAAGAGATGCGAGAGGACGATGACATCAAATTATTTCTCCATCGGCGAAGTGTCATAAAGCCCTTGGCCTTTATTGGGACACCAGGAAGGACACATTACATATCTCAACTCCTACTCTTGAAGCTAATGACAATCCCACCAAAAGAAAGATAGCCTCTTACGTGGCTAAGACATTCGACCTGTTCGAGACACTTGGATTTTATCTCTCAATTTACATGTGAGATTTGCCACATTCAAGGCTCAGACAATGCAGTTGCTGACGTCATTTCTCGACTGGCACTGAATGCCGTTCACACTGGTGATGCTGCTCCGGTTGATTTCCATGCGATGTCTAAGGCACAAGCTGCTGACAACAGTCTTCTCAATTTGCCAGCAGATTCTTCCTGGAAGCTGGAGCAGATCCGATCCTCTTTGCCCTGTCAGATGACGTCAGGTTGCTATGCGATGTCTCTACCAGTACCCAACGTCCACTGGTACCCATGGAGTTTAGACATCCTGTTTTTGATGCTCTCCATGCACTTAACTTGTCCAAGTGTCTGAGCATTTCAGCGACTTGTAACCCGGCACTTTGTCTGATCTGGCTTTAATGCAGACGTCAGTCAGTAGGCACACTCTTGTCTATAATGTCAATGAGCCGAAGTTCATAGGCACAAGAAGTCTCCACCTGGTACTTTTTCCACTCCAGATGCACATTTTGACAAGGTACACATTGATCTGGTAGGATCCTTACCGTCGGCTGATGGATTCACCTATGTCCTCACCTGTATTAATCGATTCATGCATTTGCCAGAAGCTGTCCAATCGTGGATAGCACAGTAGAGAGAGTGGCCCAAGCCTTTATCAATACATGGGTATCTCGCTTCATCATACCCTCCAGTATCACTACAAACGTAGGCAGCCAGTTTGAGTCACATTTTTTGAAGCACTCACTTGTCTACTTCAGATGAAGCACATTAGAACTACTGCACACCATACGTGTGCAAATGGTTTTGTCGAACATTTTCATAGGAAGATGAAAGCAGCTCTCAAGGGGCATCCCATGCAAAGACGATAGTCGACAGCTCTTCCCCTGGTACTACTTGGCATTCGTACACGTGAAGAATGACAAGCCAGCGGCGACCAAGAAACAAGAGAAAAAGTCATTTAGAGCAGTGACGCGAGACAGAGAGGGTCCCAAGGAGAATGTGATTGAAGTCAGCGTATGTGAAGTCTCCATGCCAGCCATCGTAGACTCTGGAACAGACATCTCTATTCTACAACACTGTCAGTGTTGTGAGCTATGATGGGAGACAGAAGGTGAGGGAATTGGCTAAGTTTAATATTAAGATTGGTGAGGATGTGTTGAGAGAAAGGGTGGCTTTAGCAAGTATGGAGGAGTTAGGGGGGAAATCATATAGCTTTGCCCTTGCTGAATGAGAAGAAGAGGAATTTATTGTTAAGTGTATTAGAAAGACAGAAGAGAGTATGTAGTGTTCAGACAAGAGCTATGGTTGAGAAAAAACGTATGGATAATGAAATTGAGAAAGAAATTCTGGAGGAAGAGCAGGTTGACAATATTAGGTTGGTACCCATGAGGGAAGTTACAAATATTTCAGGTTGTTGTGAGCAATCTGCCAATAGTGGGATGGAATTATGTGATGATAGTGTGGAATTTGAAGAGGAGGAACTGGGTAAGAGTGAAGGAGTTGATGGTATGGATAGGAATAGTGATGTGAGTGTAAATGTGGATGAAGTAGGCTCTGACATTGATTGTATTCATGAAGGAGAAGATAAGGCTAAGTAATTGACGAGATCTCAAAGCATAGTACATTGAGCTATTATAGAAAGCTAGCTTCCATGGGTATGCGTGGTTATAGTTGGGACAAGAGATTATTATTACACACTATTGTTGATTCAGTGGGAAGTGTAGTGATTAGAATTGTTGTTCCAAAATCTAGGATAGAAAATTTACTGGAATTAGCTCATGATAAGATTGGTCATGTAGGGGCTAGAAAGGTTGCTGATACTATAGGTAAAAGATTTGTATGGCCCAATGTAAGTGCAGACATTCACAAATATTGTGCATCCTGTTTGGTGTGTCAGAAGTCGAGTAGACATGGGCTGGCTTATAAAGCCCCTATGGTTGAGAGGCCGGTAGTTTCTGAACCTCTTAAAGTAGTGGCAATGGATATAGTTGGCCCTCTACCTCCTAGGAAGGGAAAATGTCATGTATTGGTGTATTCTAATAGTGTGGAAGAACATAAGCATGATGTGAGGAAGGTCTTGTGTGCATTGAGAGAGGCAGGGTTGACAGCAAAGAGAAAGAAGGGAATGGGGATTAAGACATGTGGAGTATTTGGGTCATAAGATTGGTAACGGACAGTTGGCAGTTCCAACTCACAGGATAGCAGCTATGAGAGAATACAAGAAACCAAAAACCAAGAAAGACATGCGAGCATTCTTGGTCTCTTCGGGATATTACAGGAGATTTGTGAAGAACTTTGTTGAGTCCTCTGCTGTTTTCACCCCGAAGACCTCGTCCAAGGCACCCGGCAAGGTGATCTGGAACCCTGAAATGGACGAGGCATTTGCAAAGTTGTGCGTAAGTTTATGTGATATGTGTGTGTCTTACATGTTTCATCTCATTCTGATCAGTTTATCCTACACACCGATGCAAGTGGACGTGGAAGTGGAGGCATATGAATGTTTAACAAGATGACGGAATACTTCCTGTTGCCTTTTATAATCAACAGCTCCGAGGAGCCGAGCTACAGTACTCAGTGACTGAGGTGGAGGCTCTTGCAGTGGTGTGTGCAGTGCAACAATACTTCCCCTATTTGTATGGTCGTCATTTTCAAGTTGTAACTGACAACAATACCTTGACAGCATTGATGTCTTCAAAGACACTCGACAGGAGGCTCCAAGGAATGGCGTTGAAGCTAATGCAGTTTGACCTTGAGATCATTTACAGGCCAGATTGTGAAAACTCGAACGCAGATGGATTGAGTCGCCATTCGTTGGAGGATGGAGATACACCAGTGGCTATTCCCAGTGTATGGGATCTCAGTAGGTGTCCTCAAATGTAGCAGGCCCGCGCCTGCTCCTTACTATGCAGAATTCGATCGCTACACCACCCAGGCCAGTTCACACACTATTTAATTTCATAAAACAATAACAGACTGAAGGGCGCATGCCCGATTCGACAATCAAAGTACAAGGTTCAACACATCCTCCCCCGTTGACTACTGTAAGTGGTCAATGTACGGGAATGATACAAACATAAATGTAAGGGTGATAACATATGATACACTAGTTACGAAGTGTTTCGATATTAGTCTTCTGTAATACACCGCACTATTTCCCTTGCGTTCTTGGCTGCTAGACACTGAGGTCTCGAGTTGCGGACCGCTGATGGTGTAAGGTCATCATTAGCTTCGAGGGTGGCATCGACTTCAGGTACGTTCTCAATATTTTCATGTGATGACTGATACACTTCCAGTGGGTAGACATGCTGAATAGGTCTGCGTAAGATCTTCATACTTCCCTTGCTGGAAACAACCTTGACCTTAACTCCGCGAACTGCGTCATCAACTCCATGGATGAGCTCCTGTATCCTTCCAAGTCTCCACAGACCTCTTGGACATCCTTCATCATATACAGTCACAATTTCTCCAACCATGAGATCACGTGTTTCACCTCTTGCTAACCGAGTACGATGGTGTTCTCGAAGTTCCAGCAAGTATTCTCGCTTCCATCATTTCCAGAACTTCTGAAGGGTCTTTGTGAGATGACACATTCTACGTGAAAGTGCTTCTGGTGGGTCGGAAGAATAAACATCAGGGTCATCAATGTGAACGGTGGGGTCTGGCAAAGACAAGATGCGATATCAAACTAACAAGTGGGATGGTGTAAGTGGCTCCTCCATATCTTCAGAGCTAACATAGGTTAGTGGCCGTGATTTGAGAACTGATTCCACTTCAACTACAAGTAAGGAGTTCATCATGAGAGAGACTATTCCGACCACTTAAGCATCGCTTTGCTGATTTTACCATGCGTTCGAACACTCCACCCCACCAGGGTGCCTTCTCAAGATTGAATCTCCACTCAATGTGCAACCTTGAAAAGTAGTTGGCAAATTCTGAACTTTCAATCATATTCTTGATAGCGACTGCGGCACACTTAAAGGTCTTTGCATTGTCTGACACCATGCAGCTTGGCACACCTCTTCAAGCAGAGAATCGCCGAAAGCTTCTCAGGAAGGAGGTAGCTGTCATGTCTGTGACCAAGTCAAGGTGGACTGCTCGGGTAGTACAACAAGTGTACAGGCATAGCCATGTCTTTGAGTTTCTTGGCCCACTCGATGTCCGAATATAAAATGGACCGGCAAGTCCACACCTGTGGTCTGGAATGGACGAGATTGTCGGACACGAAAAGCTGGCAATGGGGGCAAAGGCTTACTTCTGCAAGGCATTCCCTCAAACCTTCGACACACAACACATCTATGAAGTAATTTGCAAATAAACTACCTCCCCTGAACTATCCAGTATGTGGATCTGAGCTCAGCAAGTGTCTCTATTACACCATCGTGCAATACGCATTTGTGAGCATCCATCACTACTAACTTGGCTAGGTGGTGCCCTTTATCCAGCAAAATTGGGTTCTGGGCTGATAAGCTGAGACCCGAGTTTGCCATTCTTCCCCCACATCTCCATATGCCCAGATCATCACAGTAGAGGTCAAGCTGGTGCTTTAATCCAGAAAAATTGTGACTTTCTTGCAGAAGGGACTGGGCTTGCCTTATCCAGTAACATCTTGCTCGCTCAAGATCAGTCAGTGGTGACCTATGTCCATAGGATTCACAACCCTTTATCTTGCTGCGAAGAAACTTGGTAAACCTTATCACTAGCTCAGTGATTTTAAAAAGTCGATGAGAAGAACTGCATCGTTGGGGTTCAAAGAGTTCAGATTCTCCAGCATCTTCAATTGTAGCAACAAGTGAGAATGCAGTCTTCTTCTTCATTTCTGCTTGGCAAACTCCGGAAATTGAATCTTCGATGTCATCCTTTGCCTCATGGAATGTGCCCTCAGAACAAAGCCATCCAGTGCCATTCAACCAAAGTGGATTTTCTGCATGCAATTATGCGGACACTCCTCTTGAGGGTATATCTGCTGGGTTGTCAGATTCTGGACAATGCCTCCAGTGTTGTGGCTTGACTAGTTCCCGAATTGCATTGACTCTGTTCTCAACAAACTGCTTCCATTCATGATGTGTTCCCTGAATCCAATAAAGAGCTGCCTTCGAGTCAGTAAAGCAGACTGGATTACTTAATGAAATCAAAGACTTCAGTGCAGCGGAGACACTATCAATTAATTTGGACAGAAGAAGTGCTGATAGCAATTCCATCCTAGGAATTGTTGCTCCTCCCGCTGGTGCGACTCTCGTCTTGGAAGCTACAAACTTAATGTGAACTCCTTGGTCGTTATATAACCTCAAATACACAACTGCTGCATAAGCTCGTGATGAGGCATCGCAAAACCCAACCAGTCTGACTGAATGTGAGTGAAGTGGGGAATCATGGAATAGGCAACGTGGAATCGCTATGACCCTTGCATCCTTCAGCATTTTCAAAAGATGATTCCACTTCTTAAGTAGTGCTCCAGTGAGAGGGTTGTCCCATTCTATTCTTGCTTCGCATAGTTGCTGGCAAAACATCTTAAATAGAATTGTAACAGGAGAAAGTACTCCTAATGGGTCATAAAACCTTGCTGAAATGCTGACAATGCTCCTTTTACTAGGTTCCAAGCCTTCCATGATGCTGGCCAACTCGCTAATGTCAAATAGAAATTCATCACTATTAGTATTCCACTCCACACCTAACACCCTTTGGATGCTTGGTTTATCTTTCTCATTGGTTCCCAGTGAAGTCTTGGCATATGTCTGGTCCTCTTCTTGAGTTGGCAATATTTGGTCTCCAGATTGTGTCTCTTGTGTATTGTTCAGTGACTCCTCCCCCGCTCTCCTGCAGTCAGACGCTTCATTATTCTGAATACGAAGATGAAGTCTGCCGGAATTAGTGGCAAACTTTCTCAACCTGAACCCAGCTTCTGCCAGTTGTAACTTGGACTTAGCATACAACTCATAAGTGGATTCGTCATCGGCTGAACCAGAGACTAAGTCATCAACGTAGATAGAGGAAAGAAAACTGTCTACGAACTCCGGGTCCTCCTCTCGATATGATTCCAAGTGGTGTTTAATCGTTGCATTAAGAAGGAAGGGGCTGGCAGACACTCCGAAGACAACCCGGGTAAAACGGAGAGTGAACAATTCTGGTTGGTCAGCTAATGGATCTTTCACCCACAGAAAACGCAGTGAATCACGGTCTTGTTCATCGATCGAAATCATAAGGAAGGCCTTTTCAATGTCACCTATCAGAGCAACTTGGTGACAACGAAATCTTAGGAGGATATCAAGTATTGATTGTCCAAACTTAGGTCCCGTGTATAAACAATCATTGAGAGATGGACCTAGTGACCTTGCACTAGCATCGTATACGATCCTCAGCTTAGAGGTGGACTTGTCTTGACGTATTACTCCGTGATGCGGTAGGTAATGAGTGCGATCACTTATCATCTCAGCAGGTCGGTTCACGAGCTCTATTATTCCCTGACTAAGTTGGTCATGAATGATTTTGTCATAATCACACAGCAGGTGAGGTGATTGTTTTAATCTTCTGAGAAGGCTCAGTAGTCGCTTGGAGCATAATTCAAGGTGATCAAGAAGTGGAGGATGATGATCCTTCCATGGAAGATTGACTTCGTATCGTTGTCCATTGAACCGTATTTGCTGTATGAACTTGTCATAAACTGACCTTTCATTTTTCAAGATACCAAGTGATTCAAGTTCCCAGAACTGTTTCAATCTATCGTCAAGAGAGGGCTCAATAGGGTTCGCATCGATCCAAAATGTATGAGTTGAAGTTAAGGTGAGATTGACAATGACATTTTCTCTTTCCATGGGTCCTGATAACACCCAGCCGACCTTGGTTTTGATTGCAGTTGGTCCACACTCTCCTCGTATGATATCACCGGTCACAATATCCCAGTAGAGATCGGTGCCAATCAACATATCAATATCTAGAATATCAGAGGGTCCAGACTCATCAGCTAAGTCTAGTCCAACTAAGTGGTCAAAGTGTTCCTGAGCATAACTGATAGGTTGTGTAGTGAGGGAATTTGATATACAGGGGACAACCAATGCCATTATTGGTATCATCTTCTTGTTTCTTGTCACAAGTCCCAGCTGGACTACATCACATGAAACACTCTGGCTCTCTGTTGAGCCAAATGTTTTGATACTGAGTGATTCCGTCTTCAAGGTACAAAGATCAAGCTCATCATGAAGGCGACAGGTAATATAGGTACGTTGACTACCAGTATCAAAAATGCCTCGAGTTTGCCGTCTGAAGTAAAACTGAATTGCATGATCCAACATACATGTTACTTGTGGACCCCTGCGTCTCAGTGTGACCTCCAGATTCCGAATGTGTTCGTGATGATCTGCTAGTAGATGTATCTGATGAACCGGTTGTGGCTGAAGTGCTAGTTACTTGACCAGAATCCTGCCGCGTACAAATAGAGGAGTGGTGCCTTCCTCTACATTTCTTACAGCTGAATCTAGATCGACATTCACGGCTAAGATGATTCTTTCTGAGGCAAACGAAGCACCGACCGGTCTTGCTCAATATTTCCTTCCTGGCAGTAACATCGGTAATGGTAGTGCATAAAGCTGAAAAATGATTCTTGTCACAGTATGCACAAGTGACACTTGTACTTGCCGAGGTGCTACTATATAATGCAGTGGCGGTGGGAAGCCGTGGTTGCTTCTTACGTTGTGAGTTAGAAACTTCTGGACTCCCTGAAGGGTTTGATATAGCAATCCGTTCTCTGGCATTAAGCTCCTCTTCAAATATTCTCATCACACGGTCTAGTTCCCATTTCTCTCCAGTCACCACTCGGCTAACTATAAGCTTAATCTCAGGCGGCAGTTTGTTAACAAGGACTGAGGCGAGAAGTCCACCATATGACTCTGTAGACACTCCTAGTGAACGAAGCCCCCGAATATGAGCCTCAACTGTGTTATAAAGTTTGCGTAGACTCCTTGTGTGGTTATGTGATGTGACAGATGCCACTCCCAGAAGAGCCTCCATGTGTTGATTGATGATTAGCTGGGTATTCCCAAATCTTCCTTTAAGAGTACTGATTGCTTCCTCATAATTAGCAGATGTAATACTAAGTCCAGCAATTGCCTCTGCTGCAGAGGATTCCAGAAGGGAAGTGAGATAGTTGAATTTATCGACATTACAAAGTTGGATTCAGATGGATAGACGAGTGAAACGAGTCCCTAAAGGTTGCCCATTTTGTGAGATGCTGAATTTCTTGAGAGCCAGCTTTGGAAGCTTCACATGGATTGTAGCTGTAGAAACAGGGTGAGTGCTTGCAGACAACCTATGTGGCATGGCTAGGGTACTAGGGGGTAGCATCCCAACAGCAGGACTCAAGTCACTTGTAGGTAGCGAAGTCATATAGGTGGGTGGGGCCAACCCAGGAGCATCTATTGACCCCCACACTTAGGCATATTTTTTATATAGTTTAGAGAATGTTTGCTTGATGGCAATTTATATTTTCATTCATAATGACTTCATTCAAGGTGAATTGGTTACAGTGAAAATTGCTTATTCTTAGATTTTGTCATCCATTCTACTGGAAGTTTTGTTTAATCGAATTTACTGTCTTCTAAAATATTTAGCTAGTTTTAGTTTTTTCATGTTCCCTTAAACTTAGTTTAAGTTTTAGGGAACTAAACAACACTAGTCTGAGAATATAAGAAGAAATAGCTATAGTCATATGAAGATCCTCATGAAACATACTTAAAGCTTAAATTGATAGTGTTATCAGGATAAAATTGAACATAAATTTAGTTCAGTCACAACGTTATCCGTAGCAAATAGCTATATATTATATATTAATATAATATAGTACTTATTACATGAGTCCGATTGTGATATGGCAAAATATTTCATGATCAGGCTAATTTATTTTCATGAGCCAGAGGAGACTGAAAATAAAGCCTGAGAGTGAATGTAATCAGTGATTTATTCCAAGCTAGATATCTTAACTTAAGCAGTTTGTTGATAACTCTAGGTGTAAAGTTGGCCGTAAACCTCTCTAGGGGATTCCCACACACTGTGCTGATATTTTAGCATCTACTAGAGTGAGGTAGCTAGGTAAGCCAGGCCCAGTAATGAGCTTGCTCAATACAGCCATGAGATAATACTATGTGATAATGTGAGTTCTATCACGGGTGATGTATTTAAAGACAACATTGTGAAGATGTCTAGCGATATAATATATATATATATATATATATATATATATAGTAAGTAGGACGTCGATTAACCGAACACGTCGATTATCCGAACTCCGCTCAATGGACCACACCCCTTCAATAGGCTCTATTGACGATTCATACCGCTAGCATTCATTGTAAATCGATTCGCGATTAAGCTCTATGGCGGCTTCAGTATAAGCCTTGTTGGGAGCAAAAGGAAGATGAAAGTCTTAATTATAGGCGAAAAAATAAGCATTTGCGATCTGGCAAAAAAAGGAAGAACGTTGCAGAGCCTGGCAAGTGAATATGGCGTAGGAAAGTCTACCGTTCACGATATCGTGAAAAACGGTGAGAAACTGAAGCAATTTCAGAAAGAGATTTGCGACGGAGTATCTGTGAAAAAGCACAAGACAATGAAGAAATCTACTCTAGATGAGCTTGATCATGCAGTTTATCTTTGGTTTGTTCAGCAGAGGTGTAAAGGTAAGAATGCAAAAGAATTAAATTGTCTTTAAATTCTGACAATCGTTTTGTGCAGGCATTCCTATTAGTGGTCCTCTTCTTGCAAGCAAAGCTTTACAGTTGTATCCCCTCATTTATCAGGATAACCCTGAAATGCGACTGGATCCATTAAGTTACCTCTGGTTTTTGTGCATAAGTCGAAGAATCCACGATGTTTCAAACATGTTGACAAGGACAAAGTTCCTGTTGATTATTATTCACAAAAGAATTCATGGATAGATTCATCTATATTTACAGAATGGTTTCATAATAAATTTGTTCCAAACTGTCGAAAAGCACTTAAACAAGAATGACTGTCAGAACATGCAATTTTACTGATGGACAATGCACCATCTCATCCTGATGTGGACTTGCTTCAGTCACAGGATGGAAATTTTATTTGTGTTTACCTCCCCCCTAATACCACTTCACTACTCCAGCCTATGGATCAAGGTGTGATACAGAATATCAAGAGCCTGTATAAGCGTGATCTACTCCTGCGACTTCTTGATCATGAATCTTTGAATATGATCGAATTTTCAAAGACTTTAAACATCTAAGATGCAGTTTATATGGCAGCTAGGAGTTGGGACGAAGTAGATTCCAGCACGATTGCAAAGAGCTGGAAGAAACTTTTAAGTTCAGAGTCATCATCTTCACATTTGGATGAATCCAAAGAGTGTGAAGAAATTCACACAATTTTGAATGATATTCAGATTCCTGCAGAGGAGAGAAGTAACTGGCTGACAGCTGACATTAATGACCCAGGATATTGTGAGTACACAGAGGAAGAAATTGTTGCCATTGCAAGGGGAGACAATGAATCGCAAAATATCGATGAAGATGAAGATGAAGTGAATAGTGGTCCTTCCAAGATCTCCCATGCTGCAGCTTGTAGTGCCATGCAAACTGTACTCACTTATCTGGAACAACAGCCTTCTACATCCATGGGAGCAGTGTTGTGACAGTAAATGGACTATTGATTGAGGCATCTAGAAAGAGATTTGATAATCTGAAATTAAAAAATTACTGATTATTTTAAGTAAGGTTGTGTACATGTGCTTCAGTGACATGCTTTGTTAGCTAGTTTTATTCTGATTTATCATTGTTTTCTTTTTATAATAATATTATCGTTTAAATCACTATGAATTAAATTTATTTTAATGTTCGATTATCCAAACATTTGGATTATCCGAACACCCCTCGGTCCCAACGTGTTCGGATAATTGAAGTCCTACTGTGTATATATATATATATATAACAGGCATGCACTTCATCCCAGGGCTTAATCTCCATCTCCTCCCACACGCCCATCATACACCTTCTGACAATGATGTACGTGTGAGTAATGAAATAAAGCTTCTCAATAGAGATTTGTATGGCTTTCAAGTGGTGATTGGGATAGAGAAGTGTGATATGCCTTGGGAATTGGTGATCATGGAGTGCAGAAAATAGCATTTTACTGTTTGTACAATGTTAAATTTAAAGATCTTTGGTGTATTAATGTTTTATACTACAAGAATAACTACAAACTTATTAGTGATTGTTTTTTACCACAAACTCCTGAGGTGGCCGAATATAACTATTAAGATTTCATTACAAAACTTGGCTTTAATCAACTTGGAAGTACACTCACATACACACAGAGAGACAACCAACAGGTAAGGATCATCACAATCACACGTGATACGCAGCACAATAATTGTCAACACACATATGGTAAGAATCGGTAATAGGTGCGAATGTTAATGTCCATCCACACTTGTTCACATCATTTACTCTCTGCTTTCAAAAGTAGTGGGATTAAAGAGGCCGATAGTAGTCAGGAGGTTGGCAGTAACGCTGGGAGCGACGCACTGGCTGAGAGTCAATAGTGATAGGGGGTGTTCTCGGTACATCTGCATCAGGGGTATCCTGAGAGGCGATAGGGGGTATGGTAGCAGGGCTGAAGAGATCGGTTGAGGTGACAGCAGGGTCAGTTGTAGTGGTACGATCATCCGTAGGGCAGGTTACTTCAGTCGTATTGTGGGAGGTAATAGGGGAATGCGCCATCATAGGTTTCCGTCCAGACTGATCAGCAGGCTCGCCACTTTGGCCCCCACTCGGCGGGTCATCCTGAGACGAGGGTTCAGCAATTCTCCCAATAGGGGCCAGGTGACGTATGGAGACAGTAGTTTCTCGACCATCGCTATGCCGGACATATGCATACTGAGGGTTGGCATGCAGGAGTTGTACCTCATCTACTAACGGATCACTTTTACTGCTACGGACATGGCGTTTGAGGAGAACGGGGCCAGGAGACATAAGCCATGTGGGCACAGATCGTCCTGCTGAAGATCGTCTCTCAAAACTGAAGAGCCTCTCATGGGGAGTAGAGTTGGTTGCCGTACATAGGAGAGATCGTATAGAGTGGAGCGCGTCCGGGAGCACTTCCTGCCAGTGAGCGGTAGGGAGGCCTCGGGTTCTTAGGGCCATGACAATTGCTTTCCATACAATGCCGTTATACCGCTCCACTTGCCCATTGCCTGCCGGGTTGTATGGGGTTGTGCGGCTAGAGGCAACCCCTCTAGACAAAAGGAATTGATGGAGTTCGTCACTCATAAATGAAGAGCCCCTGTCCGAATGGACGTATGCAGGCATGCCAAAGACTGAAAAAAGCTCACAAAGGCACCGAATAACAGACTGTGTACTGACATCTTTGCATGGGAATACGAAAGGAAATCGACTATACTCATCCACAACGTTAAGGAAATAAATGTATTGATTAGTAGACTTAAGAGGCCCTTTAAAGTCCATGTTGAGTCTCTCAAAGGGTTGAGTGGCTTTAATCAGATGGGCCGGAGTAGGTGAATGAAATTGAGGTTTGACTTCAGCACATGTCCGACATGATTTGTTAACCTGTCTAATATCCTCAATAGAAAAAGGCAAATTCCGACTCTTCACAAAATGGTACATACGAGTTATTCCGGGGTGACAGAGGGAGTTATGCAGCCGGGCTAAGTCACTAAGTGACTGCGGAACCGCGGCACAGAATGCTCTTGACAATGTATCAGCAGGAATATTCTCGGAACCTGGGCGATAGACTATATCGAAGCTATAACAAGAGAGTTCGGTCCGCCATCTCATAATCTTCTCGTTCTTAATTTTACCTCTCTGTTTGCAGGCGATGGAGCGCTGATCAGTTATTATAAGAGAGTGTCTGCCAGTGAGATAATGCCGCCAATGTCGAACAGCTTCAATAATAGCTTTGGCCTCCTTTTCGACTGAGGCGTGATTCACTTCAGGACCCTGCAAAGTGCGTGAAAAGAAGGCCACGGGGCGTCCTTTCTGACTTAGAGTGGCTGCAATGGCAAAATCTGAGGCATCTGTCTCAACCTCAAAAGGGGAGTCCTCATCGATAGCATGAACAACAGCTTGTTTAATGTCATTTTTGAGACTCGTGATAGCTGACTTCGCCTCTTCTGACACAGGGAATGTCGATGCTTGAGTTAGGGGTCTTATCTTCTCAGAATAACGTTGGATCCACTGTGAATAATGGGAGAAAAATCCTAGAACTCGACATAGACTCTTCGAATCCCCTGGGACAGGAAGTTCCATTAAAGGCCGTAGTCGGTCGGGGTCTGGTCGGATTTGTCCGTTCTCAATGATGTAGCCCAGAATTGCTAACCTCCTGGTAGAGAAAACACTTTTACTATCATTGTATGTGATCTGGCGGGCTGAGGCCACTTCTTGAAATCTCTGAAGGTTCTCATCATGTTCTTCTTGATTCCTTCCACAGATAGTCACATTGTCCATGTATGCAATGGTACCTTTCAAGTTTTCTTCTTCTATAATAGAAGCCATAATTCTCTGGAAACATGCAACTCCATTGGTAACACCAAATGGTATTCGAGTGAACTGGTACAAGGTATGGCCAGCTTGGAAAGCTGTATAGGGCTTGTCGCTCTCCTTGATTTTCACTTGATGGTAAGCACTGCGTAAATCGATGGTACTGAACACTTGGTATTGGGCTATTGCTTTAATGGTGTCATCAATGCGAGGTAGGGGATAAGCATCCAATAGGGTAAACCTGTTCACTGTTTGTGAATAATCGACAACCATCCTTCGTTTGTTATTTTCATTACGAGTAACAACTACTTGAGCCCGCCAGGGTGAGTTACTGGGTTCAATAATACCCTCCCATAGTAACCGGCTCACTTCCGACTCAATAAAGTCTCGGTCTTCTTGGCAATATCTACGTGACTTGGTAGCTATAGGGTGGACATCGGGGGTTAGATTGGAGAAGAGGTCGGGGGTTTCCACCTTGAGAGTGCTGAGGCCACAGATAACAAGAGGAGTATTCGGACCGTCATGCTGAAAGTTCACACTTAGGTGTTGACTCTGAAAATCAAGTCCAAGGAGTAGATCCGAACACAATCCAGGGAGGATTGACAAGCAGAGTTTATGATACATTCTCTCATTTACCATTAAGTCAGCAGTACAATGTCCCAGGGTCTGAGCAGAGAGAGAGGACTGAGCCATAGAGATTGACTTCGGGCTGGCATGTTTCTGGAGGTTGAGCCGTGTGACGAGATCGGGGTGAATAAAGCTCTCCGTGCTACCCGAATCAACCAAAGCTCTAACCTCTTCACCATTAACTTTAGCCTTGATAGTTGACTTCAGTAGTACAGAGGGGGTACGAGGAGAAGCGGCCGCCAAGGTAGGGAATATGGCAGCAGATGCTCCCTCTTCTCTCGGAGGAGTGGCAGGGGCAGACCTGCAAACCTTTGCAAAATGTCCCTTCTTAGTACAACGCCGGCACACAGCACTCCGAGCCGGACACCTCATGCGTGGGTGCTTACTATATCCACAGAAATAGCACTTAGGCCCTGATACTATCGCAGCTGATGTAGATGTGATTCCGTCTTCTGCAATAACCTCGTTGTTCGCAACCAGAGGGGGGCCTACTGCTGCAGCAGCCGGTAAAGGGACACCTACTGGCAGGTAGGACTCACTGCTTTTCTGAGCAGAGTCCAGGGCTCTAGCTTGGGAGAACGCAGAATTGAGGTCTAGAGTTTTGTTCTCTAGCAAGCGTTGCCTGATAGTGGTAGACAGCAGGCCAGTTATGAAAGAGTCTCGAATGGCTTCTTCTCTATACACAGCAGCAGTGGCATCTTTAAAAGCACAATCTTTAGATAGGGTCTTGAGGGCCTGCAGGAACTCATCTAGACTTTCACCGTTTCGCTGCCGACGGGTCGCAAGCAAATGCCGAGCAAATATCTCATTAGTGGGCTTTATATATAGAGCCTTAAGCGTCTCTATAGCATTCTCATAGGTTTCACATTGTTCCAGATACTCAAATATACGGGGACTTACATAGTTAGTCAGGACCCTGAGTTTGTCTAGTCCTTCTCCGGGCAAGGCAGCAACGAAATTCTCGAACGTACGAAACCAATGCTGCCACTCCTTGCCCGCCGTGCTAGAGCTCGGGTCGGCATCCAGTTTTTCAGGTCGGAGGTAGCGTTCCATTTCAAGTTGATTAAATTGAGGTGGCCGAATATAACTATTAAGATTTCATTATAAAACTTGGCTTTAATCAACTTGGAAGTACACTCACATACACACAGAGAGACAACCAACAGGTAAGGATCATCACAATCACATGTGATACGCAGCACAATAATTGTCAACACACATATGGTAAGAATCGGTAATAGGTGCGAATGTTAATGTCCATCCACACTTGTTCACATCAACTCCTAAACAGGTGAGTGTATAACCGCTGTTTATATATTTGACAGAAGAACAGAATCTCCAAAATTAGATGTTGACGTTTTCTGTTAGAGCAACTTTCAACATTATTGCAACATTTTCCTACTTTGTTGTGAATTCTAAACCATTCATAAACCACACTTCCTCTTATACCAATAGTCCTTTTGGACTAGTTTTAGCCAACAACTTTACACATTTAGAGTTTCACTCTATTGTACTTCTTCAGTTGCTTTTCATATTGAATAGTAATCCATTGCACATTATTGTTTTATGTGTCAGTAGAGTTGACTGTACAGTTCTTAGTCCTGAGAAGTTCACAGGAGGAACTTAGAGAAATTTAATAAGCTGAGTTAACTACTATAGCTAACCATATATATCATCATTTAAATTAATGAGTAGTTTTTTTATGTAAAAATTAAAATTCTGAGCAATCAAGATGTTTAGACATGGCCATTCCATATGATAATTAATTATAAAAAGTTTGTGTGTAATTAACTGCCAATTAAACATATAGAATATTAGCTAATTATTTTCAGTTTCACACAAAAAGTTACTATTTGAACACCTTGAGATAAAAACCAGACTAGTGTTCTTCTTCACAGCCACAAAAAGATGATGTAGAACCAAATATGCTAACTTAAAATTTGTTTGTAATGAAGCACAGGTTTAACTATAGCTAATTACAAATTATCAAGGAATACTCGAATAATAATATTCTGCAAACTGGTAGATGTTACATATGTCATTTCTCATACGATACTTGTACTTCCTAGCACAAACAGTGAAAATAATTAAACTGACAAAACCAATTATAAAAGCAACAATGTAGTAGTCAAAAACACATCCAAATTTAAATAGACGCCAAGAGCGTATAGATAAATATAAAAGACACAGATATACCAATTCAAATATTCCTTTGAGGAACCAGAGGAGTCCAAATAGACATCCTTTCATGTTTTGAGGACTCTGACAGCAAATAAACTGCCACACAGCTATGTAAAACAACATGTGACTCAGCGAAGATAATAGTTGCTGAATAGAGAGCAAAAATACTTCAGATATTTTCAACAGCTTCCATGGATGAATATGACTGTTATTATTGAATCCTAAGCAAGAATCTACTAAAGTAGGGCTGTGATGTCCTTTAGTAATGACACCACATACAATACATAATAGGAAAAGAACACATTGTATGAATAAACTTATGCCTATTCTCTTGAAAATACTGGGCAAGTATTTGTAAAAGCATAATTTAGTTGCACCCAGAAACAAGGTAATGCCCAGAGTTATAACTAACGGTGACATTCCATCATAATCGGAAAGAAATCGTTCACTTATTTTAGTACTCAATTGAGGATAGTAATACCAATACAATATAACTTTACCACTTAATTCTAATACAAAGTATGGAGAGCTTAAAATCAAAATTATTATAATGTTTTTAAAAACTTTGACATCTTCTACTTGCTCTGTAAGAAATGGTCCTCCATATTTTATTTTGCCGTAGTCTATTCTAGATGGACGTTCGTCTTCACAGTAGGTAAATGTACTCCTCCTAATGGGTCGTCTGTATTGGCAAGTAAATTTGATGACATCATATTATATCAACTTGTAAGGATTTCCTTTCATATTATCATGCACAAAAACAGTCGAATTATTTTCAACAAAGTATAGCACAACAATACTAAGTATCACAGCTAAACTTAACCAAATTTCAAATACAACAGCATTGGTAGTACTTATATGTACTTTCTTGTAATGAGTGTTTAATTCAATTTTATCCCTTGCTAGACTTTTGCTCGCATTTACCAAAAACTTTGCTGCAAATTTTTCAACAAATAGTACAAGATGAATATAACAGTCTGACTTGGAAGTAGGCATGTCTCGAAGCTGATCTGTTCCAAACTGAATAATATTTGTAATAAAAAATACTCTTCCGAGATAGTCAGTGTCAGTATTATGTAGAATTTATAATCTACAGTAGTAACTATAACTGACATTAGAATCCAAGATATGAGAGCTCCAATTTCAAAGACTATCATGAAATGAGCACTCATTCTTAAAACTGTATAACGCCCAAACTTTAAATCTGCTAAAATGCCAGCCACAATAGATAAACTAGAAAGAGTAGCTTCAACTAATATCACTTCAGTACTACTGATTATATCCATCATCATTAATACATAAGCAGGCTCAAGAAATAGGTAGAAGAGCAAACTGTTTGTAAACTGCCACAGCAAAATTAAAAGCATAATATAATGAGTAGTGGAGAAGCTGGAAAATGAACTCGTCACCCTCATGATAAGAAATGATGATTCTTAGAATTTTACTCAAGGATAAGAAAGTCAGAATATGGATTCTTTACCCACAAAAGAACATTTTATAGTTTTCCTCTTCCTCCTTTTACTGTTTTATCAACTTCCTTTTTTTTTTAGTAAGTTGTCAATAACTGACAGAGATTGTGTATATTCGTGTCTTATCATAACGTTATGAAATGGTATTATCTCTGTGTAAGCTACAAGGAAGATAACAAAATTATGCAATTATAGTTACCTATAACTGTTAGTATTACTATAAAGAATTTTGTGACATTTTGGTTCAAGTACAAGTTCACCTGTCTTACTATTAACTCTTTAGCAAAGAATGTTGGGATTTATAATTTCAACCTGATGCAACACATGCATATAATTGTTAACACTGCATGTATGTGTAGCCATCATTTCTACAATCAAATAATGTACAATTTTACTGGCTAAGAGATATTATTTGTTAATGTATACAAAGCACATGTACTACAATTCTGTCCAGCTATAACTAGAAATAAAAAAAACACAGTACCCAAGGAAAATTAATTTACCAGTTATTAAATTAACCAGCAGACAAAGTAGAAATAGAGAGTATAATTGTACACAGGCACAGTGTCACATGACAGGCAGTGGCGGTGATATAACCAGCAGATAATTGAATAAAGAACATGTGATTAAATTTGATAAGTTTTCTGTGGGAAGCTTGACAGATTGTTTTTTTTTTTAATGATTAAGGCAGAGCTGAGGTTCAGAGGTGAGCAGGAGCTGTTGAACCATTAAGGAGTCTACGAGCATTTGCATGCAAACTATCTGGCACTCAGTGTTGGCTGAGGCTCAGCTGTGGGAGAGATGGGGCTGTTGAAGCTCAAGGACCAGCAGCATAATTCATGGTATGCTTCACTCTAAGGCACTTTTGTACAGGAGCTTCTGCTGATTGTGTAAATGATGTTAAGTACAATTGTGATGAAAGTGGAAAAAGATTAGTACATGGGTGGAATGGCATAGTTCTTATACTTGTGGTGCAGGAATATTGTAGTGCTTTGACTCTCACAATTTATTTTTGAAGACTGTCAGGCCAGTTGTAGCCCTTACGGTAAGTAGCTTTAAATTTGGTGGTTCAAGCTGAAAACCAACAACAAGAACAACTATAACAACAATAAACTTTACATTTATATCATTTTTAGAATGTTCTGTCTTTTTGTATAAGTCAAGTGTTCATAGTTAAACTAGCCAAGATTCTTGAGGGTTTGTCTTATAAAAAAGCATATTTACAAGTTCTAATAAAACCTTCGGCAATAATGTGTTTTTACACGCATGAATAGACAGCAGTACAGTCCAATGATAATTGTTTGTGAAGTATTGAGTTGTTGATAAATAAGATATTCACTTTACATGCACAATGAAATTAAGGATATATGAGGAAGTGTTTGTACAATTCTTTTGTTATTAAAGTAGTAACAGCTTTAACAATGCAATAGTCATGATTCTTTGCTGATTTCCTTAACAACACTTTTGGGATACATTTAAGAATACTGCTACCAGCAATGTTTATCTAAATTTATGTCATCAACTTTTGAAACTGAAGTTTAAAACAACAACAAGCCATACACGTATGTATAACAGCCAAAATTTTGTTACAATGGAAATATGAATAGAATAATGGCAGTTCACAAGAGACTATGTTTTCTATGTTACTTTACAACTACAGCTCAGGTAATACTGATGTGGCATTTTGCAAATAGTCTCTTGTACTACTTATCTCTCGAGCATTCAGCTGTGTTACTGTTTATGGATTCTGGAAGTGCCATTACAATTGCAATTGTGGAAGCTTTTCTCTCAGTTATTTCTCCATTGGCTGGACTACTTGCTGATGTTAAGTATGGAAGTTATAAAGTTTTGAAAATGAGTACATATTGTATGATTACATTTGAGTTTCTTACTCTTATAGCTTGGATCTTGATGGCAGTAATTGTGGATAGTATAGATTACAAGTACTATCTGGTTTTATCTCTGCTTGTGCTCTCGTTATTCTGCTACTATCTGGGAAGGGTATTTTTTGTCACCAACATTATTCAGTTCGGAATTGACCAACTTCAAGATATGCCTACTACAATTTCAGATGCTTACATTCATATTTTTTTCTTAGTAGAGCAGGTTGCTAATATACTGGTGAAAATGTTTAAAAGTATCCCTGATGATAAGATAGAATTGGATGCTGCTTACAGACATATTGTGCACATAAGTGTGTCCAATGCAGTTGTGTATGAAGTATGTATAAGCCTATCAGTGATAGTTTCAGTGGCAGTATTATTTTTAACTGATAAATATTCATCCATGTTCAAATCAAATATCCTGAAAGTTAATCCATATTATCAGGTGTATGCCATCATCAAATATGCTTATCATCACAAGAAGCCAGTGAGGAGGAGTGCATTTACATACTGCGAGGATGAACGTCCGTCTAGAATAGACTACGGCAAGCAAAGGTATGGCGGACCATTTACTACAGAGCAAGTGGAAGATGTTAAAGTTTTCATAAACATTAGCAAAGTTTTAGTTATAGCATCACCTTTCTTTAGTTTGGATTTGTATAGCACAATATTGTTATCTAACTATCACAAACAAAGTCACAGCATCTTTGAGAGAGTTTTTTTTCACAATGGAATTATGTTGTCACTAACAGTTATTGTTAGCATTCCATTCTTTTTGTTCCTTGTAAAGCCCTATTTTTCTCGTTACATTCCCAGCATTTTCAAGAGAATGGGAATGAGCTTGCTGATTATGAGCATTTTTTTTTTGATTTACATTCTATGTGGCTTCATTTCAAAAGATAATGAGAATTACTCATTCAACAGTCAATGTGTTGGAGTTAACAATAGTAAGATACATGGATTAAAGCTTGTAAGCATACCCGAAATGTTTCTGCCACCTTTGCAACTACTCTTGTCTGCAGTGAGCCAGATGTTATTTTACATTGCAGTGTGGCAGTTTATTTGCTGTCAGAGTCCTCAGTACATGAAAGGACTTTTATTTGGTGTCTACTTCTTCATCAAAGCAATAATTGAGTTGTTTTCATTATTTTTTTTTCAATTGCCTTTATGGGCTCAGGATTTCATTTATTTTGGTTGCGAGTTAGACTTATGTATTTTTCACTTTGTAATTGGCTTAGTCTCTTTGATTGTAATGGCTGCAGTGACTAGAAAGTACAAGTATCGTAAGAGAGATGATATTTGCAACGTCTATCAATATGCAGAAGATTACTATTCATATCACAGCTAGCTAGCAATAACTCTATTGATTTTTATATAATAGACTATTATGTACGAGTGTTTTTAAAATAATATGCACAATTTAACTAGTTATTGTAAGAGAATAAAAATATTATACCAAAAACATTTAAACTGTTCATTTATAAATACCAGAATGAAAATAGCAATAATACAAGAGTTAAAGTAGGTAGCAGTCAAGCAATATGAGATACAGGTTAGATGGTGACATGTTATTTTAATGATTGCACAGGCAGTAGCCATAACTTAGATAAAAACTAGCAGATAAAACTAGCAGACATTTGAATAATATACACATGTAAAAAAGTAATTGAGCTTCTGGTTATTATGTATTGAAATTGCAATATTCACTGGAGTAGGTATTTTAATACAATGTATTGGTCTATCACAGAAAAGCTCAAAACAATCTCAGTTTCAAAAAGAAATTGTTTACATGTTATCGTAAATTGGGAATGCAGAAAATTTGCTCAAGATATTTGTAAGTATTTAGAAATGGAAAATTAGCAAAACAGTCACAAGTGAAGAAACCTGAACTCAAGATGCTATGATTATTAGTCACTCTATCTCAGGATAATCACGAAAGAATCGGGTAGTAGACTCTGGGGCCTCCTGTCACATGTGCAATGACTGGAGTTTGTTTCTAACTATAACAAGAAATTGTACAAACATTTCCTCGTATAATTTTAGTTTCATTAGCTATTTACCTCAATGTAGTGTTAACCAAGCACCTCATTTTTTACAGTGTATATGATGTATTCATAAACTTAGCTTGAATATGTACACCCCTGCACAGTCTCCAGTTTGGAAAACAGTTTCCACTCCACACTTCCATGGCTGCCACTAGCTGTCAGGCTGGCTTGCGAGTAGGTGTATGACCTTGTCCTATCAGGTAGAGAAGAGGATCCATCCATTGCTAGAACAATGGTAGTCGAGGCTTTGTCCTTCCAGTAGGGGTATGGTCCCATCTCTTCCCCTCACCAGACCAAGCCACTACAGCAATTCTTACCATATCTGATTGAAACTACATCGACTCACCCCAACTCCATACTATTAGTAAAGTAAAAGAAAATTGAATAGATAAAAAGAATCTTTGAGAAAAGAGAATTTTGGTTGGTCTGTTGAGAGTGTAGCAGTACCCCTTAACAGTATAAATATAGAATTGAAATGTTTGTTTGCCAGCTGGTTGTCCAGGCAGAACTTGTGGTTAGCAAAGTGGTCCTGGCTTCCATCCCCAGTGGTGACCAAATATTTTTAATTCTGTATGGTTTTACTAAAGCATGTGAATGAGAGAGAATACATCTAATGAGTAATAGAAGGCTGAGGAAGAAATTGTTAAATATAATATTTAATATAATATGTAGCAATTTTTGCACTATTTGAGCACATTTTGGAGTCTTCTGCCATCCCATCAGTTTACAGCAAAAATATTGAGAAATACAAAAACTAACTAAATAATTAATGGAGAATTACGGGGAAAAAAGTAAAATAATTCTTGAAGATTCTTTTAGTAATGAATAACTAGAACTGAGAAAGTCAGGAATTTCTAAACAAAAAACATTCTTTTGTAGACTCTCCCATCATGACACTACAAATGTAACAGATTTAGTGAGTGCTAAGTTTGGGTTAATTTGTGTTGTTCAAATTCTTCAATAATGAGTCTCCTTAAAGAAAGTAGTTCATGTATTTTTACCAAAGAACTTCAAAAAATTTCTACAAAATCTTATGCATATATAAATAATGTATGATATTTTGTTTATATAGTTTAGAAAATGTTTGCTTGATGGCAATTTATATATTCATTAGTAATGCCATGATTCAAGGTGAATTGGTTACAGTGAAAATTGCTTATTCTTAGTTTTTGTCATCCACTCTATTGGAAGTTTTGTTTAATCGAATTTACTGTCTTCTAAAATATTTAGCTATTTTTTTGGTTTAGTTCATGTTCCTTAAAGCTTAATTTTAGTTAACTATAATAACACTAGTCTCGAGATGGGAGCGTGTAAAAGGAAATATGAAGACCCTCATGAAACATATTGAAAGCTTAAATCTATAGTGTTAGCTATCAGGATAAATTAAACATAAATTATCGCCTGTTACCTGAGCGACCGCGCTTGTCGTCCAGTACTATAAATCTGATACAGTCCTCGGTATTCCCGTACGAAAATGTATTAGAGGGAAAAAGTTAACATAGTTCTTAGCAACCACTAAAAAGCAATGGGAAAATGGCCAGAGATAGTTATTAATAAAGCTATTTGTTATTAACGGGCTATAAAGTAGTTATAAACCAATAAAATCGGTTTTTATTGCGATTCACAAACCCACGCCACGCGGGCTTCGCCCACGTGTCTCAGGATTTGTAAATCGCTTACAAACCTCAGTATTGAATTATAACTATTACTTAAGTTTAGTCACAATGTTATCAAAGCAAACATATATAGCTATATATATGTATATATATATATATATTGTGTACTGAATTGGTCTATTGAGTGCCTTTGTGTAGAAAATGTATTGAATTGGGAAGTAATCGTGTGCCCGCAATATTCCGCAGTAAACGAGAAGCCCAGAGCTATTGCGTTGGGTTATTGCGTCCCCCTAAGCTATAATTCTTACGCTTATTGCATCCCCTGAGCATTATGTTTTCTTTATTTTCCTATCCATTACAATCAAAGAAACTAAGCCAATTACAAAGTGAAAAATACATAAGCCTAACTTGCAACCAAAGTGAGTGAGGTCCCAAGCAAATGTAGGAAAATAAAGAAAACATAATGAAAACAACTCAATTATTGCTTTGATGAAGAAGTAGACACCAAATAAAAGTCCTTTCATGTATTGAGGACTCTGACAGCAAATAAACTGTCACATTGCCATGTAAAATAGCATCTGGCTCACTGCCTCTATTGCAACGTCTATCAGTATGCTGAAGATTATTATTCATATCACAGCTAGCTAGCAATAACTTTATTGATTTTTATAATAAACTAGTTACAATTACTTGTGTATGCTTTTAAAATGATATGTACAATTTCAAGTTATTGTATGAGAATATCATTCTATCAAATTAAACGTTTCATTTATAAATACCAGAATGAAAATAGCAATATTACTAGAGTTAAAGTAAGTAACAGTCGAACAATATAAGATAAAGAGTAGATGGTGACTTGTTATTTTTAAATAATTGCACAGGCATAACTTATATATGAAAACAAGTGGAAATTTGAGTAAGATACACATGTAAAGAAAGTAATGAGTCTTCTGGATATTAAGTATTGAAGTTGCAATAATTACTAGAGTAAGGATTGTAATACAATGGTTTTGGTCTGTGAGGGGTGTACAAATTGAAGCTAGGGTTATAAATAAATTATTGGTGAGCAAGACACTACACATTACAGTCAAATTGAGAATCAGGGTTACTTGTTATCAAGTGAGCAAAGCGAGAGAGAAACTGTTAGGGGTGGAAAATTGAAAATCGAGTATGTTCTGTATATTTATACGTTGTTAAAACGGGATGCAGAAATAACACCTTGTGATATGTTTACCAGGAGGCACTGTCTGGACACCCAACTTTGAGCACTTATAATTTCACACCAATGCATATTATACCAAATGATCATAGCTATATTGTAATAGATAGTTTCTTTATATCAAATATCTTTTAGTAATGACTAACTATGGACACAATATAGAGCGCTTTAATGTGGGGTGTCCAGGCAGTGCCTCCTATTTAAAACCAAAGCTAAGTTATCCAAATACTCCATTTTAATAATTTATATATAACCTAGATATCTTCACAATGATAATATCCTTACAATGATAATATCTTTAGGTACATGACGTCTGAAATAACTCAAGATGTTTCAGATATTTCATGGTTGTTATTTCAGGCTGTATTATGCAAGCTCATTACCGACCTTGTAGTTATAGCAACCGGCCAAATGGCCAAGCTAGTCACTTTTCAGTTTTTTTATACAGATACCTTCGGCCTCTTGTGTAGAGTACTCCGAAAGTGTTATAGCAGCTGCTATAATATCTGCTGGGGGTGTGGCTAGCCCCTACAACCAACTTTACAAGGTAAATTGTTGGGCACCAACTTTACACAGTGAGTTACCAGTTGTCTAGTACTAACTACAGTAGTAAAGGTATCTAGTGTGGAATAAACCACTTATTACACTCTGTCAGAGTGATATGACTAGATATTTCACTCTCAGGCTTTATTTTCACTCTTTCTGGCTCATGAAAATTAATTAGCATGCTCTTGAAACAATATTTCTCCATATCACACTCTGACTCATGTAATAAGTATTAATGTATGGATTGTAGCAAGTCTTACTTTAAATGCTCCAAACTGTGAGAGAATTCCTGTAAAAATGCTTGTTTTTCAAGTCACAAAAAGTTGCAGTGACCGGTACTATGGCATTGAAAACCCTTTACCATACATAATTTCAAATTCACCATTTTCGGGGTGTTGCAAAGTGCCAATTTAGTACAGTCATTATGATAAGTCAACCTTGAAAAAATTGCAACGAAAGCAAACTTAGCTGATTATGTTTCTTTATAAAGCCCTCTATAACAGCAAAAAAGTCTTAAGGAATCATCCTGGGGAAATATGGTGAAAATCACTAAAATTTATAAATCACTTAATTCTAGTTTGTGGTTTTTGGTATTTAGTTTAGTACCTCTTACATCAAAATTTAATATACCATCAGATAGTTCTTAAATATGCCAACATTTAGTAGTCAGTAGGGAAAAAAGATGTGTATTTAACAACCAGCTAGCACCTAATGCCTGATGTGCATGCTTTACTAGCAGCTGATATCTGTCCTGCACGAGTCATTTAGTCCTTGGTAGAGAAAATACAGGTAAGTTTATCATAATAGTTCCACCTTACAACGTGGAGGTTGGTATTTTATATTTTATTTCTGGTCGTTGTTAGTGGTATTTTTGTGTTTCTTTGATCCAGTTCAGCACCACTGTTGCACCTGTTCAATACCAGGCATTTTCATCACAGTTCTTCAAACTGTCTTTGCTTGGATTCTTGCACCATTTTCATACACTGTTTCTCTTAGTTCTGCTTTATATTGCTAGAAGGGAACAGCATGCCGAGATATTACAGCTAAATATTAGACTTAAGGAGAAGTGAGGGTTACTCTTGAGGAATCTGACTGGTCCCAACAGAGAAACAATTCTTGGTCCCTTTGTCAGCACTGCATCAGGAGTGTCACTGCAAACGCAGTCACCACTTTCAAACTGCAAAAGATTAACCAAGATAATTTAACACCGAATACAAGTAAGACATAGCTGTGCTTCAGTTTTCTGAGGAGAACTTTTCATTCAGAACAAATTGCTTTTACTGTGGAATCAAACTAGCTAATAACTTGGAAAGAAAAAGAAAGTACAATGATTCTTCAAGTGAAAAACCACCGGCATAAGCATTTTACATGTGCATGGCCTGTATGCTGCTTACAATCTACAGTCAGACTTGCAGTGTCAATTTTAATAGAAGAAGATACCATGTCTCAATCAAAGGGGTAGGAACAAAATAATAATATGGGGGGGGGGGGGGGGGGGGGGGGGGGTGAGATCACTGATTATATCTACTATGCGTACAAATACATAAAACACTAAATGCTTTGTTCTTTGAGAATATTCTTATTGAAGTGAAGTGGTAGAAACAAAAAATGATTTCAAAAGAGTCATCCTTCCTGTGCCATTATGAGTATTCGTCAAGTTCACTAAATATTTTGTGAGTCTCTTGTGGGAAACTTGTGGGTTTTTTTTTTTTAAAGAATATGGTAGAGCAGAGGTACGGAGGTGAGCAGAAGCTGTTGGACCATTGAGGACTCTTATGAGCATCAGCATGTGATTTATCAGGCACTCAGTGTAGACTGAGGCTAAGCAGTGAGATAGGTGGAGCTGTTGAATCTCAAGGACCAGCAGCATTTTTCATGGTATGGTTCATTTAGTGCTCTAATGCACCTTTGTGAGGAAGTTTCTGCTCTGGGCAGTTTCTACTGTATACAGTTCATTTCATGATGGGGGAATCCTGACAGCATTGATTGTGTAAAGGATGTAGTTGAAGTGTAGGTATAATTGTGACGAAAGTGAAAAAAAGAGTAGTCAATGAGAGGAATAGCATAGTTCCCATACTTGTACTGCAGGAATATTGAAGTGATTTGACTCTCACAATTATTTTTGAAGACTGTCAGGCAAGTTGTAGCCCTTACAGTAAGTTGCCCTAATTTTGGTTGTTACAAGCTGAAAACCAACAACAAGAACAACTATAACAACAATACACTTTACATTCATATCATTTTTTAGTCTTGTTCTGTTTAGTAAATATTTTTGTATCAGTCAAGTGTAAGAATTAAGCTAGCCAAGATTCTTGAGAGCTTGTCTTGTAAAAAAAAAGCATCACTTTACATGCACAATAAATTTAAGGATATATAAGGAAGCGTTTGTACAATTAATTTGTTATTTAAGCTAGTAACAGCTTTAACAATGCGATAGTCACGATTCTTTACTGGTTTCCTTAATAGCACTTTTGGGATACATATAAGTAAACTGCTACCAGCAATGTTTATCTAACTTTGTCATTAACTTTTGAAACTGAAGTTTGAAAAAAAAAAAAAACAAGTCATAATGTGTATGTATAACAGCTAAACTTTGATGATACAATGCAATAATGAATAGAATAATGGCTGTTCACAAGAGACTATATTTTCTATGTTACTTTACAACTACAGCTCAGGTAATACTGATGTGGCATTTTGCAAATAGTCTCTTGTACTACTTATCTCTCGAGCATTCAGCTGTGTCACTGCTTATGGATTCTAGAAGTGCCACTACAACTGCAATTGTGGAAGCTTTTCTCTCAGTATTTTCTCCATTGGCTGGACTACTTGCTGATGTTAAGTATGGAAGTTATAAAGTTTTGAAAATAAGCACATATTGTATGATTACATTTGAGTTTCTTACTCTTATAGCTTGGATCTTGATGGCAGTAATTGTGGATAGTATAGATTACAAGTACTATCTGTCTTTATTTCTGCTTGTACTTTCTTTAGCCTGCTACTATCTGGGAAGGGTATTTTTTGTCACCAACATTATTCAGTTCGGAATTGACCAACTTCAAGATATGCCTACTACAACTTCAGATGCTTACATTCATATTTTTTTCTTAGTAGAGCAGGTTGCTAATATACTGGTGAAAGTTTTTAAAAGTATACCTGATGATAGGATAGAATTGGATGACATATTGTGCACATAAGTGTGTCCAATGCAGTTGTGTATGAAGTTTGTATAAGCTTATCAGTGATAGTTTCAGTGGCAGTATTATTATTAACTAATAAATATTCATCCAGTTTTAAATCAAACAGCTTGAAAGTAAATCCATATTATCAAGTGTATGCCATCATCAAATATGCTTATCATCACAAGAAGCCAGTGAGGAGGAGTGCATTTACATACTGCGAGGATGAACGTCCGTCTAGAATAGACTACGGCAAGCAAAGGTATGGCGGACCATTTACTACAGAGCAAGTGGAAGATGTAAAAGTTTTCATAAACATTAGCAAAGTTTTAGTTATAGTATCACCTTTCTTTAGTTTGGATTTGTATAGCACAATAGTGTTATCTAACTATCGCAAACAAAGTCACAGCATCTTCGAGAGAATGGGAATGAGCTTGCTGATTATGAGCATTTTTTTCTTGATTTACATTCTATGTGGCTTCATTTCAAAGGATAATGAGAGTTACTCATTCAACCGTCATTGTGTTGGAGTTAACAATAGTAGTATACATGGATTACAGCTGGTAAGCATACCCGAAATGTTTCTGCCACCTTTGCAACTACTCTTGTCTGCGGTGAGCCAGATGCTATTTTACATCAATGTAGCAGTTTATTTGCTGTCAGAGTCCTCAGTACATGAAAGGACTTTTATTTGGTGTCTACTTCTTCATCAAAGCAATAATTGAGTTGTTTTCATTATGTTTTCTTCATTTTTCTATATTTGCTTGGGACCTCATTCATTTTGGTTGCGAGTTAGACTTATGTATTTTTCACTTTGTAATTGGCTTAGTCTCTTTGATTGTAATGGTTGCAGTGACTAGAAAGTACAAATATCGTAAGAGAGATGATATTTGCAACGTCTATCAATATGCAGAAGATTACTATTCATATAATATCACAGCTAGCTAGCAATAACTCTATTGATTTTTATATAATAGACTATTATGTACGAGTGTTTTTAAAATAATATGCACAATTTAACTAGTTATTGTAAGAGAATAAAAACATTATACCAAAAATGCTTAAACTGTTCATTTATAAATACCAGAATGAAAATAGCAATAATACAAGAGTTAAAATAGGTAGCAGTCAAGCAATATGAGATACAGGTTAGATGGTGACATGTGATTTTAATGATTTCACAGGCAGTAGCCATAACTTAGATAAAAACTAGCAGATAAAAACTAGCAGACATTTGTATAATATACACATGTAAAAAAGGAATTGAGCTTCTGGTTATTATGTATTGAAATTACAATATTCACTGGAATAGGTATTTTAATACAATGTTTTTTGTCTATCAGGGGTGTACATATTCAAGCTAGGTTTATGAATGCATCATAAACACTGTAAAAAATGAGGTGCTTAGTTAACACCTCATTGAGGTAAATAGCTAATGAAAGTAAAATTATACGAGGAAATGTTTGTACAATCTCTTGTTATAGTTAGAAACAAACTCCAGTCATTGCACATGTGACAGGAGGCCCCAGAGTCTACTACCCAATTCTTTCGTGATTATCCTGAGATAGAGTGACTAATAAGCATAGCATCTTGAGTTCAAGTTTCTTCACTTGTGACTGTTTTGCTAATTTTCCATTTCTAAATACTTACATATATCTTGAGCAAATTTTATGCATTCCCAATTTACGGTAACATGTAAACAATTTCTTTTTGAAACTGAGATTGTTTTGAGCTTTTCTGTCACAGTCTCCAGTTTGGAAAACAGTTTCCACTCCACACTTCCATGGCTGCCACTAGCTGTCAGGCTGGCTTGCGAGTAGGTGTATGAACTTGTCCTATCAGGTAGAGAAGAGGATCCATCCATTGCTAGAACAATGGTAGTCAAGGCTTTGTCCTTCCAGTAGGGGTATGGTCCCATCTCTTTCCCTCACCAGACCAAGCTACTACAGCAATTCTTACCATATCTGATTGAAACTGCATCGACTCACCCCAACTCCATACTATTAGTGGAGTAAAAGAAAATTGAATGGACAAAAAGAATCTTTGAGAAAAGAGAATTTTGGTTGGTCTGTTGAGAGTGTAGCAGTACCCCTTAACAGTATAAATATAGAATTGAAATGTTTGTTTGCCAGCTGGTTGTCCTGGAAGTACTCTTGTGGTTAGCCAAGTGGTTCTGGCTTCCATTCCCAGTGGTGACCAAATATTTTTAATTCTGTATGGTTTTACTAAAGCTTGTGAATGAGAGAGAATACATCTAATGAGTAATAGAAGGCTGAGGAAGAAATTGTTAAATATAATATTTAATATAATGTAGCAATTTTTGCACTATTTGAGCACATTTTGGAGTCTTCTGTCATCCCATCAGTTTATAGCAAAAATATTGAGAAATACAAAAACTAACTAATAATTAATGGAGAATTACGGGGAAAAAAGTAAAATAATTTTTTAAGATACTTTTAGTAATGAATAACTAGAACTGAGAAAAATCAGGAATTTCTAAACAAAAAAACATTCTTTTGTAGACTCTCCCATCAAGACACTACAAATGTAACAGATTTAGTGAGTACTAAGTTAGGGTTAATTTGTGTTGTTCAAATTCTTCAATAATGAGACTCCTTAAAGAAAGTAGTTCATGTATTTTTCCAAAGAACTTCAAAAAATTTCTACGAAATCTTATGTATATAAATAATGCATATTGTTTTTATATAGTTTAGAAAATGTTTGCTTGATGGCAATTTATATCTTCATTTAGTAGCTAATGCCATGATTCAAGGTGAATTTGTTACAGTGAAAATTGCTTATTCTTAGTTTTTGTCATCCACTCTATTGGAAGTTTTGTTTAATCAAATTTACTGTCTTCTAAAATATTTAGCTATTTTTTTGGTTTAGTTCATGTTCCCCAAGGCTTAGTTTTAGTTAACTATAACAACACTAGTCTCGAGACGGGAGCGTGTAAAAGGAAATATGAAGACCCTCATGAAACATATTGAAAGCTTAAATCTATAGTGTTAGCTATCAGGATAAATTAAACATAAATTATAGCCTGTTACCTGAGCGACCGCGCTTGTCGTCCAGTACTATAAATCTGATACAGTCCTCTGTATTCCCGTACGAAAATGTATTAGAGGGAAAATGTTAACATAGTTCTTAGCAACCACTAAAAAGCAATGGGAAAATGGCCAGATATAGTTATTAATAAAACTATTTGCTATTAACGGGCTATAAAGTAGTTATAAACCAATAAAATTGGTTTTTATTGCGATTCACAAACCCACGCCACTCGGGCTTCGCCCACGTGTCTCAGGATTTGTAAATCGCTTACAAACCTCAGTTTTGAATTATAACTATTACTTAAGTTCAGTCACAATGTTATCCAAAGCAAACATATATATATATGTATATATATATATATATACTGTGTACTGAATTGGTCTATTGAGTGCCTTTGTGTAGAAAATGTAGTGAATTGGGAAGTATCGTGTGCCCGCAATATTCCGCAGTAAATGGGAAGCCCAGAGCTATTGCATTGGGTTATTGCGTCCCCCTAAGCTATAATCTTTAAGCTTATTGCATCCCCTGAGCATTATGTTTTCTTTATTTTCCTATCCATTACAATCAAAGAAACTAAGCCAATTACAAAGTGAAAAATACATAAGCCTAACTCGCAACCAAAATGAATGAGGTCCCAAGCAAATATAAGAAAATAAAGAAAACATAATGAAAACAACTCAATTATTGCTTTGATGAAGAAGTAGACACCAAATAGAAGTCCTTTCATGTATTGAGGACTCTGACAGCAAATAACTGTCACATTGCCATGTAAAATAGCATCTGGCTCACTGCCTCTATTACAACGTCTGTCAGTATGCTGAAGATGATTATTCATATCACAGCTAGCTAGCAATAACTTTATTGATTTTTATAATAAATTAGTTATAATTACTTGTGTTTGTTTTTAAAATGATATGCACAATTTCAAGTTATTGTATGAGAATAAAAAAAATTATAGACTGAAATCATTCTATCTAATTAAACTGTTCATTTATAAATACCAGAATGAAAATAGCAATATTACTAGAGTTAAAGTAAGTAGCAGTCGAACAATATAAGATGAAGAGTAGATGGTGACTTGTTATTTTTAAATAATTGCACAGGAATAACTTATAATGAAAACAAGAGGAAATTTTGAGTAAGATACACATGTAAAGAAAGTAATGAGTCTTCTGGATATTAAGTATTGAAGTTGCAATAATTGCTAGAGTAAGGATTGTAATACAATGGTTTTGGTCTGTGAGGGGTGTACAAATTGAAGCTAGGGTTATAAATAAATTATTGGCGAGCAAAACACTATACATTACAGTCAAATTGAGAATCAGGGTTACTTGTTATCAAGTGAGCAAAGCGAGAGAGATACTGTTAGGGGTGGAAAACTGAAAATCATGTATGTTCAATGTATGTGTATATACATTGTTAAAATGGGATGCAGAAATAACACCTTGTGATGTGTTTACCAGGAGGCACTAGCTGGACACCTAACTTTGAGCCCTTTTAATTTCACACCAATGCATATTATACCAAGTGAACATAGCTATATTGTAATAGATAATATCCTCTAGTTTCTTTACATCAAATATCTTTTAGTAATGATTAACTATGGACACAATATATAGCTTTAATGTGGGGTGTCCAGGCAGTGCCTCCTATTTAACACCAAATCTAAGTTATCCAAACATCCCATTTTTAACAGTTTATATATACCCTAGATATCTTCACAATGATAATATCTTTAGGTACATGACGTTTGAAATAACTCAAGAAGTTTCAGATATTTCATGGTTGTTATTTCAGGCTGTACTTGCAAGCTCATTACCCCCTTGTAGTTACAGCAACCGGCCAAATGGCCATGCTAGTCACTTTTCAGTTTTTTTTACAGATACCTTCCTCTTGTGTAGAGTACTCTGAAAGTGTTATAGCAGCTGCTATAATATCTGCTGGGGCGTGGGTAGCCCCTACAACCAACTTTACACGCGGCACCAACTTTACACAGTGAGTTACCAGTTGTCTAGTACTAACTACAGTAGTAATGGTATCTAGTGTGGAATAAACCACTTATAACACTCTGTCAGAGTGATATGACTAGATATTTCACTCTCAGGCTTTATTTTCACTCTCTCTGGCTCATGAATATTAATTAGCCTGTTCTTGAAATAATATTTCTCCATATCACACTCTGACTCATGTAATAAGTATTAATGTATGGATTGTAGCAAGTCTTACTTTAAACGCTCCAAACTGTGAGAGAATTCCTGCAAAAATGCTTGTTTTTCAAGTCACAAAAAGTTGCAGCGACCGGTACTATGGCATTGAAAACCCTTTACCATACATAATTTTGAATTCGCCATTTTCGGGGTGCTGCAAAGTGACGATTTAGTACAGTCATTATGATAAGTCAACCTTGAACAAATTGCAACAAAAGCAAACTCAGCTGATTATGTTTCTTTATAATGCCCTCTATAACAGCAAAAAAGTCTTAAGGAATCATCCTGGGGAAACATGGTGAAAATCACTACAATTTATAAATCACTGAATTCTTAATTAACAGTTTGTGGTTTTTGGCATTTAGTTTAGTACCTCTTACATCAAAATTTAATATACCATCAGATAATTCTTAAATAGGCCAACACTTGATACTAAAATTAGTAGTCAGAGACCAACAGTAAAGAAGTTATGGGGAAAAAAGATGTGTATTTAACAACCAGTTAGCACCTGATGCATGGTGTAGCTACATGCTATACTAGCAGCAGATATCTATCCTGCACGAGTCATTTAGTCCTTGGTAGAGAAAATACAGGTAAGTTTATCATAATAGTTCCACCTTACAGCATGGAGGTTGGTATTTTATATTTTATTTCTGGTCATTGTTAGTGGCATTTTTGTGTTTCTTTGATCCAGTTCAGCACCACTGTTGCACCTGTTCAATACCAGGCATTTTCATCACAGTTCTTCAAACTTTCTTTGCTTGGATTCTTGCACCATTTTTATACACCATTTCTCTTAGATCCGCTTTATATTGCTAGAAGAAAACAGCATGCCGAGATATTACAGCTATATTAGACTTAAGGAGAAGTGAGGGTTACTCTTGAGGAATCTGACTGGTCCCAACAGAGAAACAATTCTTGGTCCTTTTTTCAGCAGTGCATCAGGAGTGTCACTGCAAACGCAGTCACCGCTTTCAAACTGCAAAAGATTAACCAAGATAATTTAACACAAAATACAAGTAATGGCATAGCTGTGCTTCAGTTCTCTGAGGAGAACTTTTCATTCAGAACAAATTGCTTTTACTGTGGAATCAAACTAGCTAATAACTTGGAAAGAAAAAGAAAGTACAATGATTCTTCAAGTGAAAAACCACCGGAATAAGCATTTTACATGTGCGTGACCTGAATGCTGCTTATACAATCTACAATCAGACTTGCAGTGTCAATTTTACTAGAAGCAGATACCATGTCTCAATCAAAGGGGTAGGAACATAATAATAATATGGGGGGGGGGGGTGAGATCACTGCTGATTATATCTACTATGCGTACAAATATAATAAAACACTAAATGCTTTGTTCTTTGAGAATATTTTTATTTAAGTGAAGTGGTAGAAACAAAAAATGATTTTCAAAGAGTCATCCTTCATGAGCCATTATGAGTATTCATCAAGTCCACTAAATATTTTGTATTTGTACGTACTAAGATGTTTTAATGCTATTTGTGCTATTTAACTATTCCCAAGGCAAATTCACAATTTTTTTAGCTGCATACATTTCTCATTGTCACTTTTCATTGGTACTTACTACTGACAACAGAAAATTGAGTGGGCTAAGCTCCCACTACTTCTAAGTTGGATAGCTTCCCCCCCCCCCCCCCCCCCCCCCCCTCTGCTCCCTATAGTATTCCTACCCCACTTGTTCCAATTTATTACAACAAGATTCCACAAGGTCAAGGCTTAGTGTCCTCAATAATGACTTGAGAATAGAAGCATTTTTCAAAGTCGCTAAATACCAGGAAAAATAACATTAATCATGACATTAGGAGAAAAAAGCTAGAGGACACTGGCTGTGTGTCTTTTTGCCACATGTTATAGAGAACATAATAATGAAACATAATCAGTTGAGTTTGCTTTTGTTGCAATTTGTTCAAGGTTGATTCAATATTTTTGACAAAATGATTGAACTAATTGTTGGTTGTCAAAAGCCTAGTCTCACGAGAGGGACTATCAAGATCCACCTGTAGTCAGAATACCTTAATGTTAATGCTAAGGAAGTCACAACTACTTGGGAAGCTGACGTGAGTAGTACTTCAATATTTATTAGCTAAAATTATAATAATAAATCTGGCCTTTCTTTTTTGTAGCTGAGAGCTTGTTGTCAAGAGTGACTAGTAAATTCAGATATTCAGAATGGCTTGAATTTGATATTACAGAAGTTACCACTACTCAATAAAAGGAGGTAACAAAGTAATTTTGTATTGGTTTGCTAAAATAATGGTCTTTTGTTTTGTAGGTGAGAGCTTGTTGTCAAGAGTTAATGGTAATTGAGGTAGTCAATTAAAATAGCTTAAACTTGATACTACACCGCTCTGCCGATGCTTCCTATAGGAAATTGCACGACGAGCTACTTGAAACTTTCGCCAATGACGTCAACTACGACGAAGAATCTGACAATTTGGAACAGCACGAAGAGTCCGTGGAGAAAGCTCTTAGTGTAGTTCACCAGTTGATTGCTGTTTTCAAGGTCCATTCAAATTCAATTCAAATTTTGGCCAAACTGGATTCACTAGAACGTCAAATGAATGATCAACCTGAGAAATCATTTCAGTCAGTGATTTCCAAACTTCAGGAACGATATGAAGCAGTGGAGAATATCCTGAGGGATTCTACTATTCCTTTAACTCATATCATTAGACGGTTGGTTTTAGACCTTGAACCTCGGATTTTAAATATATGTTCTATAGATAAATAGACTACTACTCTGGATTTGGATGCTTCAAGTGCGTCCAGTTCTACTCAGTCTCATGTGAAACTACCCAAGCTGACACTTCCTACCTTTCAGGGAGATCCATTGAATTGGGCAGCATTCTGGGAGAGATTTGATTCTGCTGTGCACTCAAATTCAAACTTGGATAAGGCAAGCAAACTCACCTACTTAAGAGAAGCAATAAAAGATTCTAAAGTCATACCTCTTCTTCATCGAGCAACTTCATCTGAAACTCAGTATGATGATTTGGTTCAAATGCTGGTTGAGAGATATGATCAAAAAAGATTGGTACATCAAACTTATGCCCATCTTTGATAGAATCCTCTTCTATCAAGCAAGGTACCCATGATGAATTGTGTATGTTCATAGATACTATAGATCATAATATAAGTTGCCTGAAAGATGCTAAACAATATGACTTAGGGGCGTTTCTAACATCTGTTCTTACAACCAAATTAAATAAGAAACTTCAGGAGTCTTGGCTTACTTACAGTAAAGATTATAAGAAGGTACCAGATGTTGCAGTTTTCTTGGCATTTCTAAAAAACAAAATGCAAACTACCCCAATGACAACCATTTCAGTTTCTAAGCTTGAGGTTAAATCTGAGTGTAACCAGGTTAAAAAACATAAAGCTTCTGTAAATGCCTCACAACCTGCCAACTCACGGTCTCATTGCTCTGTATGCAAAGGAAATTCTCATCCTCTGTATTTATGTCCAACTTTTAAATCAATGAGTGTTGAAAACAGAAAGACACAAGCTCACTCCTCAAAGGCCTGTTTTAACTGTTTACATTATGGACATTCCTTAAAAGAATGCAAGAATACTGGTTGTTGTAAAAAATGTTCTAAATCTCACCATACAATGTTACATAGAGAACAAACAAGCAATAACAATGTTGAAACCAACACAATTGTTAATTCTACTGAAGTTCCAATTGAGCACATCAAAGCACATCAAACCTCAAGGAGAGATCCAATCTTCATTGTCCATGACCAGTCAAGTCATTCTAAAAGGCCCATCTGGCAAGCAAATTGTGGTTAGAGCCCTTCTAGACTCTGGAGCAGGACTTTCTCTGGTGTCTCAACGAATAGTGAAACAACTTCAACTGCCGAAATCTTATCACAGCATCTCTATATCAGGAGCCATGGGAGCACACGTGGGATCTATATCACATATAGTCAACTTAACTATTGTTCACAAAAACTCTAAACAATTTAAACTAAATTTCGAAGCTGCAGTGGTCTCTAAAGTAACATGTGATTTGCCATCAGTTGATGCAACTCACCTCAGAAACTTACCTCATTTGAAGAATCTTGACTTGGCAGATCCATTGTTCTTTCAATCTGGCAAAGTAGATTTGTTGCTAGGTTGTAATATATACCAAGATTTGGTACTTCTAGGTATAAGAAAGGGTCAACAAGACCAACCTGTTGCCAAGGATACTGTCTTTGGCTGGGCAATTCTTGGTCGCTACAATCGAAATGATTCATTGCGAGACTTTACTTCAAGCTCAGCATTTCATGTCATTCCGAGTCCAAACACAGATGCTCTTCTGCAACGCTTCTGGGAAATTGAAGAAGTCTCAGAAAACTCCCATTCACTTACCCATGAAGAAAGTATCTCTATTGACCATTACAATACTACTCATGTATTTTCTGTAGGTCGATACAAAGTGACTCTTCCCAGAAAGCCAGATGCTCCAAAACTCGGAAACTCTAGAGCTCAGGCATTGCAACGGTTTTTTTCCAATGAGAAGTCTCTCATCAGGAGAGGTAACTGGGAAGCCTTTCAGCAAGTTGTTCAAGAGTATTTGGATCTTGGCCATGCTAAGTTAGTTCCTATTCCAGCTCTTCAACTCTCTTCCGAAGAATCCTATTACATGCCAATGCATGGTGTTGTGAAGGAAAGTAGTTCTACCACAAAGCTCAGAGTAGTTTTTGATGCCAGTGCTAAGACCACTTCTGGTTCTTCTTTCAATGACACTCTCATAGTAGGTCCCACATTGTATCCCAATATATGTGATATTCTCATAAGATTTAGGACCTATCCAGTGGCTGTTTCCTCCGATATAAGCAAAATGTATCGTGCTGTAGAGCTCTGTGAAGCAGATCAAAACTTTCATCGCTTTCTTTGGAGACCAGACACCGTGTCTGAAGTGAAGGATTATCAAATGACTAGAGTGACATTTGGTGTCGCCTCATCTCCATTCGTAGCAATCCAATCACTTCAACAAACTGCTCATGATTTTGGTGATTCATTTCCACTAGCTAAACAACATGTTTTCTCTTCTATGTATGTAGATGACTGTTTGGCAGGTGCAAACACTCCTGAAGAAGCTATAGATCTATACTCGCAACTTCGTGAACTCCTTGGTAAAGGTGGATTTGATCTCCGCAAGTGGAGAAGCAGTTCTAAAGAAGTTTTGGATGCTATTGATCCATCCCTGCATGAGCCTACTCCAGTCAAAACTCTGTCAGACAATACTACAGTGCAGCATGCTAAGGCTCTAGGTTTGGCTTGGGATTCCACTGCTGACACACTGTATGTAAGTGTTGGAATAATTAATTCCCATAGCTCCACAAAGAGAGAGGTTATTAGTGACATTGCACGCACCTTTGATATACTTGGGTGGATGGCTCCTGCGATTGTTGTCATGAAAATTCTCTTTCAGCGTTTATGGGAGCTCAAACTTGGCTGGGACGAGGAAATTCCATCTGATCTCCAGGAGCATCATCAACAATGGAAAGCGCAACTTCCTTTGTTGAAAGACAAACCCTTTAATAGGTGCTACTTCAGAACTTTATCTGTCAAGGTATCAGTCGAACTTCATGGTTTTTGCGATGCTTCTGAAGCTGCTTACTCTGCTGTTGTTTACGTTCGTGCAACGTATTCAAATGGACCGCCCACTGTAGTATTAGTAACTGCAAAGACTAAGGTTGCACCACTAAAGAAGCTGTCTATACCCAGGTTAGAACTTTGTGGTGCTCACTTGTTGGCTAAGCTACTTAATTCTGTCAGACTTGCTATGGGAATTAGCTTAGATTCTGTATTTGCTTGGTGTGATAGCACCATAGTTTTGCACTGGTTGGATGGTAGTCCCCGTCGCTTTAAAACGTTTGTGGGAAATAGAATTTCTAACATTTTAACTTTGTTTCCTTCTAGTGTTTGGCATCATGTTCCCACAACTTCTAATCCAGCTGATTGTGCTTCTAGAGGTCTTCTTCCACAAGAGTTATTGACCCATGATCTCTGGTGGAACGGTCCAAAATGGCTTCATTCAGATCCCATTGATTGGCCTTCTCAACCAATGTCACCTCCTGTAGCATGTACTTCAGAGCTCAAAACTGTTTGCACTGTCACTTTGAATTCTGTACATTGGATTGAAGGAAGGTTTAGCAATTTTAATCGGTTATTACGAGTTAATGCTTGGATTCACCGATTCATCTCCAACTTGAAGCTCAAAAGACTTCACAAATCAATCAACATGCATTCAAGATTGTCAGTTTCAGAGCTGAATTCTTCAGAAGCACACTTATTTTCTTTAGCCCAAAACCGTCATTTCCATGATGAGCTTTTGCAACTCTGTCATGACAAACCGATCAAAGCAAATTCACGTCTTATATCTCTTAATCCATTCATTGACAAAGATTACCTGCTGAGAGTAGGCGGTCGTCTCTCAAATTCATCTCTGTCGTTCGATCAAAAACATCCTATCATTCTTCCTAACAATGATATACTGACCGGTTTATTAGTTTCTAACTTACATGTTTCTTTGTGTCATTGTGGTCCTTCTCTCCTTATCAGTTCTGTAGGTTCAAGAATCCACATCATAGGAGTCAGACGACTGGTACGAGACATTTGCCGGAGATGTGTCACTTGCAGGCGTTCAACAGCCAAGGCTCAAAAACAGCAAATGGGTCAACTTCCTAAGGCCAGAGTGATTCCAAGTCCTCCATTCACAATAACTGGATCAGACTTTGCTGGGCCTTTCTCATTGAAGAAGGGTCACACTAGGAAACCTGTTATTATTAAAGCTTATTTGTGTATATTTGTTTGCTTTAGCACAAGGGCTACTCATCTGGAATGTGTGTCAGATCTGTCTACGGAGGCTTTTCTTGCAGCGTTCAAACGTTTCATTGCTAGACGTGGTCTTCCACAGGAAATATTTAGTGATAATGGGTCCAATTTCAAAGGTGCTCACAATGATCTCCAGAAATTTTATCAGGAGTTGTCCTCGAAACCTACTAAAGATTCGGTTCACCAATATTTACTGAACCATCGAATCAAGTGGAACTTCTCTCCTGAAAGAGCACCACATTTTGGAGGACTATGGGAGGCTGCAGTGAAGTCAGCTAAATTGCACCTTCGTCGCATCATAGGTCAACAAATTCTTAATTTTGAAGAATTTTCTACTGTTTTGTGTCAGATAGAAAGCTGTTTGAACAGTCGTCCTCTTCTGTCACTTTCAAGTCATGCAGACGATGCTATTGATGTCCTGACGCCTGGACATTTCTTAATTGGGAGGCCCTTAAATGCCTTGCCTGAAGCTGATTTGACCGAAGTTCATTCTCCCCTCAAACGTTGGATGCTAGTCCAAAACATTTCTCAACACTGGTGGCGACGATGGTCGAAAGAATATCTTCAGCAATTACAGCGATTGTCAAAGTGGCAACGTCCTATGCAAAATTTGACCATTGGTGACATTGTTATCATCCTTGAAGACAATCAATTTCGTAATCATTGGCCTCTTGGTAGAATCGTTTCAGTCTATCCTGGAAAAGATGGGAAAGTTCGTGTGGCTAGTGTTCGTACTTCTACTTCTATATACAAGCGTCCAATAACCAAACTCGCACTTATTCTGTCAGAGGAGTCTGAAAAGGACAGTCGTCCTTTGGCGGGCGGCATGTTGAAGCCATGACTGAAATAATCTTCTTTGATTTGTATACTTTATTTATTTCATGTTATTTCACTTACTTTATTTCCTTTCCCTATCTTTATTTCTTTTCTGCCTTCAGTTTCCTCGTCGATGTCTTCGTCAGCGTTCTCGTCGTCAATTATCGCTCTTCATGACTTCGAGCTATTTATATCGCCCTTCATTACCTCGAACTATTCATCACGCATATCCCCTAACATATAAACAGTTGTCATAGTTCAAGTTTTTAGTTCTCGCTTGTCATTCTTAGTCATCTATTGTCTCACCCTTGTTTTTACAGCCAAAGAACTCATCCAAGGTAGTCAAACAGTTTTTATATCACCGATATTACTTATATCATATTTAAACTGTCTATTTTTGGTTTCATCTTTTACTTGTAAGGACTACAGTCCTATTTCACTTAGTGCTCTCGGTGCCTTTGGCATATGTTCTTTATAATTCATAATTAAACATTTTAGTTATTTATTCAGTAAAGAACTGACTCAGAAGGTGACACCAGTGGTTGGGAGTTACGCCCCAGTTAATGAGAGTAGCATCAGCTCGCCCAGCAACTTGGTTGGGAAAGAGTATCTTGGTTTGGGTATTAGCCATTCCGCAACCTAACAACGCCAAGCTCCATGTCATGGTAAGGAATAGCTTGCAGTTAATAATAGTATTCCGTGGGCTGCGGACAGTGCGATAGGACACGTGCTGCTATTTGTAGAATTGGGTGTGTATGCTGTGATGCAGTTGTTCCCAATCAGAACTAATAGTGTCTTTACTTGAATCCTGTTCTCAAGTTGTTTTGTATTCCGGCTCTATTTTAAACTGTTTGTATTTATGAATGCATTAAGGGCTTGTCCCAGTGCAATGCTGATACCTGGCTAGTTCCTTAATGGGAGGTAGCTGTGGGTGGTGAGTTTTGACTTGAGTAGCTTTTGTGTAGTAGTTTTGGCTTGGACACGCGTGCACTGATGGCCCAAGGGGTTTTAATCCACCCACAAGACACCCACGGTTTAAATCCAGTTGTGCAACATGTATTTGTTTAATAAATTATAACTATTATTATTATTATTATAAAGTTGGAACATTTAAACTATCCGGTAAGTGCAATATATGTAGCAGTGCAAATGAAGATCTATCACACAGTGAGTACTAGGCTACATTGCAGTACTACTGAAGATCTATCACACAGTGAGTACTAGGCTACATTGCAGTACTACTGAAGATCTATCACACAGTGAGTACTAGGCTACATTGCAGTACTGCTGAAGATCTATCACACAGTGAGTACTAGGCTACATTGCAGTACTACTGAAGATCTACCACACAGTGAGTACTAGGCTACATTGCAGTACTACTGAAGCTATTCATCACGCTGGCAACATAATGTAACAGAGTCAATGCTAGGAATGGCAAACACCTACATATGTTGTTGAATTGTGTGTACATAGTTTATTGGAAGATGTGTAGAGTGATTTTATCATCAGTTTATGTGTGTGTATGTGTGTGTGTATGTGTGTGTGTGTGTGTGTGTGTGAATTTGCAGCCTGAGTTTTCAGAGAAGCCTCTGGAAAGTGATGAAGATGTTAATAATTGGCTCAAGTTCTATGACATGGGATCTCCACTCATCTGCCTGTCAGTCTTCATCAGCCATGACCCTGTAAGCTCTTACTAGGGGAAAGAAGACATAGATATATGATAAAGGATGTAAAATGCTCCATCTTCTTATTGGCAATCTGCATGTTCACTAATTTTCCATTACCGATAAAGATATCGAGTAATTTGGTTGATTCGTAAACTCTGTTGCTTCATAAAAATAAAGCAGTCAATTGTTATGCTTGTAACTGGTAAAGTATTATTGTTGTTGTTGTTTTTTCTTATAGCCAAGCGCTTACTTCATGTAGTGTTGTTCAGCTTGCCTTGCTTGCACAAGTAGCATAACATCAAGCATCAGGTTGGCCTGGCCTCACGTTTCCTCATGGACAGCTATAGAGAGGATTGAGTCAGTTGACTTGATATAGTCAAGGCAAAAAAATGGTCTTTCAAACTTAATTGTAGTGTTTAGTTATAGTTATAACTCTACGAGTACAAGTCATTCAGTATTGAAGCACCTTACTAATTATATTCATTTTGTTGCTAAGTGGGGGCTAACTTGATATCTGCACACTCACGAATTTACTTTTGTGGTCTTATATTTGGTGAATGTGCAGACATCTTTCCAGTAGCCACTGTAATTAACATATTAAATTGCTGACAGATTGATGATATTGCAATTCTAGTTCACCATTTCTTGAGAAACTGCAAGTGTGAAGTTTTAAGAGAATTTACAGTGAAAAAGACTTGATATTTGCAGTTGTTTGCCTTTACTATTGATGTCCCGCCCACACAATTTTCCAGTGTACATAGCTGAGAAGTATTTCTTGTCTATTAGCATAAGGACTTATGTAGCTGTATGAATTTCTTATTGGGGCTCCTTAAAAGAAATTTTGTATAATAATACATTGGATACTTTTGAGTATTTCCTCATCAATATTTTCCCATATTGAATGCTGTAGTTCTATATAACAAGGATATATTGCACACACATGCACACACACACATATCACTGGGAGAAGGTTCACGCCTCTGGTGATTCATATATATCATTACTTTGGGATACACTTGCAATTTCCTTTTGTCAAGAATGCTTCTGTTGCATTGGAGGGTATTTAGTTAGAAGTGTTCCTGTCTGTGAGTCACGCCCACCAATTAATGTGTATGATGCAGGACTTTGACCTGAGAGTGGAGCATACTCATTGTTTCAGTAACCATGGTGAGGGAGGTCATTATCACTATGACACCACACCCACTGATGTGGAATATCACGGTTACTACACTTTAGCTGAGAAGCTCTATCGTATAGACAGACCTTCCGTGTCCCATAACATTGGCAGAGACTAAAATATTTTGGGGGAAATATGTGTGATGTTTTTTTTTATGCTAAAATTTATTTTAATGTTTATTTGATGAACATATTATGTGTTTGATACTTTACCCATTATTTATGTGAATGAAATGCATTGATTTTGTTTGAAATAAACAAACAAGTTGTAAAAGCAAATGCAAATATGATATTGCAGTCCAGTTTCTTTTATAATATTTATATTGTTCAGGGGTTGTAAGTCCCTCATGAGCAGAAGCTTCAATTCGAAGGACCACCTAGGCAAAGCCCTAGGATGCAGCATACACTGATGCCCTATTCTTAGAAGAACCAGACACCCATACACACAACTAAAAGTGCACTAGTAATCACTTAATTTACCAATAATCAAAAAAAGAGATAGGCTGAGGAAAGAGGCCTCAGGCCTTTTCATATGGAATGACAGTCTTAGTGAGCATACTCACCAAGCAGGATGTAATGTATGAATATGATTAGGTTCATGCAAGAATAATGTCACTAAGTGTCTGAAGGTGATATCATGGCGTTGTTTGGTGTAGACCCAAACATATATAATAATAATTATTATCTCTATAATAATTTGCTTGTGTGTCAGTAATGACGATGACGACGGTGCTTATTCATGAATAATTCATGAGCTTAAACAGTTTGGTAAAGCATTGACATTGTTTGGATGGGTAAAGTGATATCATATTCAGTAGAAAAGTGATATCATATTCAGTAGAAAAGTGATATCATTAGGGAACCTAATTGAAATGGGTAAATAAATTGATGATACACAGGGCTTCATACAGGATTTGTTTCTGGGGGGGGGGGCACACACACACACACGTTTGCTTGACCACACCCACTTTTGTTGAAACCACACCCATTTGATTAAAAACTGTCTAGGTCTAGAATTAGTGACATCAATCTTGGAAGACTAATGCATGCAAACAACAAAATCGTAGTAAATATGTGGTTTCAGCAAAAGTGGGTGTGGTCAAGCAAACGTGTGTGTGTGTGTGTGTGTGTGTGTGTGTGTGCCCCCCCAGAAACAAATCCTGTATGAAGCCCTGTGTATCATCAATTTATTTACCCATTTCAATTAGGTTGTGTCTGACATCACACCTGATATTTTTTTGCAACACAGTAAATGGTGACTTGCTTACTAGCTACTGCACAGTAGCCGAAAAAGCTGTGTAAAGGCAGCTAATATGTTTATTTGGTATAGTTGTTGACGTTGTGCCATTCTTTAGCTAAGCAGTAGCTGTAACACTCTACACTTTCACACACACTTGTTCACTGGATATACCAACACAAGACTAACTTTCATGACTTGACTAATGGACAATGGATTTTCAAGCAAGAACAATACTGTTGCATAGAGCTATAACTATGACAAACGACGCATTTTACCATTGCTGCTAATTCAAATAAAAAATGAACTCCTAAGTTTGTAAGACATAAGGGTAAGACTATAAACTGTGCGGTAATTCCATGTTTTTTGTTTGTTTTTGTTTTTTATTTGTTTGTTTGTTTGTTTGTTTGTTTTGTTTTTTAAGTTGCGGAGAGTGGTTACTATGGAATTGAAACCCCTTACTATATGTCGTTTAAAAACTCGGCCGTTTAACTAACAAATAACTATATTGCCTTTAAAGTCAAACAGTAGCGGCTAGTGGTTACTATGGCATTGAAACCCCTTTACTGTGTATACATAATTTAAAAACTCTACGGTTTTTTAGTTGCTGGAATTTGAAGTTAAAATTAATCACAACTCTGTAGTTTTATGTACCACAACTAGGGAGGCTCGCTCGCCATTTGTGTTCAAGTACACCACTAGTAGTAGTAGTAGTAGTAGTAGTAGTAGTAGTAGTAGTAGTAGTAGTAGTAGTAAGCAGTTAGTAGTAGTAGTAGTCAGTAAGTTTCATTGCATGTGAAAATACCTGGTACCTCTATCTCTACTCTTCCTCTCTCTGGAGTAGCTATGTTATAGTTAGAAGAAGTTACATACATGTATAGTTACTAGCTGCTGAAAGTCAAGCTGAAATTGTACTAGCTGTACTGCTAATTTTATTTTAAATGGGGTAGTTAGAGTAGAAATAGCAATTATCCATCCTTTCAGTAGTGAACAGTATCAGTAAATAGAATAATAAAAGGACTAATATCAGTTGTAAAGTCTCTAATCAATTTAAATAAGGAACAGAAATGGATTCTTGCTAATAGCAAATATTAAGTAGTAAATGCATTAACTACTCCCATCTGGTTAGTTTAATTACCCCTCAGCACGCATGCACGAGAGGGTTTATAGTAGTTGTTCTGTCTGTTAATTACCCCTCAGGGTGCATGCACGAGAGGGTTTATAGTAGTTGTTCTGTCTGTTAATTACCCCTCAGGGTGCATGCACGAGAGGGTTATAGTAGTTGTTCTGTCTGTTTGTCTGTCTGCCTGTCTGTCACGCTCTGACTTTGGAGATTACTGACTTAAATGTTGATTTAGGTATGAACTTACTCAGAATGACAATGTAGGACCTTTCATTTGTGTTACTTTTTTAAACTTCGGGCTAATTGTTGAGAAAACGCGAAGCTTTCAGCTCCACGTAGGTACCAGCTTTTGTGGGTAAAGCCCCTAGCGTCATGTCATAATCACATGAGCAAATAATTTCTTGCACCCCACGGTGTAGTTTGCTTTATGCTCAGGGAAGTTAACGGAGTTAAAAGAAGTGAAGTTTCACGTAGAAAATGTATACCGGTGAGTATTTCTTGCCTGTTTAGCTTCTCTTATGAAGACAGCGTTTCCATGAACCATTTTCATTGCTTGAGCTATATTGACGCCTGATTAAAATAGCTAACAGATTGCTTGTTTTTTGGTGTGTGATTATATTGCAATAGCTAGGTAGTGTTGAGTAGCCTGAGGGTTCGCACTAGCTAGGTAGTGTTGAGTAGCCTGAGGGTTTGCACTAGCTAGGTAGTGTTGAGTAGCCTGAGGGTTCACACCTTTAGTGTTTTTAGTTTTATTTTATTTATTTATGTTCATTTATTTATTTTTTTGTATTTTTTTTTTTGTATTTATTTTTTTAAATTTATTTTATTATTTTTTTAATTATATTATTTTTATTTTTTTTATTTTTTAATTGTTATTATATTATAAGCAAACAATGCAGTATTTAATTAATTAATTTTTTTTTTATTAGTAATTTATTAACGAACATATCATCTTCATTCTTCGACACCTGCTCAAAGCACCAGTCTAGTATTTTTAGTAATCTACCGCACCTTGAATACTATTAACACATCAATGGAACTACATACCATCTATACCTCTATTCTGTCATTAATGACGGCCCTAGTCAACATCATGCTTTTATATATCAGCCATCACTCAATCTTGTATTTCCATCAGAAGAAGATTAAGCAACATCGATCAAAACGTCGTTGTAAACCAGACGTGAGTAGTCTGTAAATTTAATATTAGCTGTAACGCATCAAAAATGATTCTCCGAATTCATGTAACAGCAAATGTGCTGCAATAAGGCCAGAAACAATTTTAAATCACAAGCAAACTTCTCCATGGCAAACAGCTAGCTATAATTACTTTTAGTGATAAAACCAATTAAATAAAGACCAATCATCAGATATACTCTAAGTGCAAGCTTTGCTTATTCTTAGAACTGAGAGACCATCTATAGACAAGAAATACAGGTGACTCCTCTCTTTACTCTTGTTATTGTCTTGCACCCTACTCCTCACTGGCTGCCATTGCTCCCATAGATTCAGATCACATGCAAACCCATTTCAGCGGATGATTTCAAATGATGACAATTTTTTTGTCGGGTTTTCCGTTATGGTATAGCAAATTAAAACTGATTCATTGAATGTCCTACTAATGAAAGTGTATCACAGGTTTAGTCTGATTCATTGAATGTCCTACTGATGAAAGTGTATCACAGGTTTAGTCTGATTCATTGAATGTCCTACTGATGAAAGTGTATCACAGGTTTAGTCTGATTCGTTACTGATACTTTGGAGGGGAGCAATAAGTTGTTTACAGTAACTTCCTAACATCGTTTTGTTAGTGAATCAGCACATTTTTATACCTTGGTAAACTCGAGGGTAGAGAGACTCCAAAAACTCTAGATATATGTAACTGTAACCCACCACTCATGACATGTATTACTTCTTCCAAATGCACTCACATTAGTTTTGTAGCTAAATATGTATTATAGATAATGATACCAGTAGCTTCTTATAACTAATCAATTTCATTTGTTGCATTATTCTTGACACATTTACTACTTTACAGATTGACCATGTGTCAGAGACACACACACTTGAGGCTAATGAGCAGGAATGGTAGCTAACAACATAAAACAAAAGATTTAAATTTAACACCATATAAAGCAAACATTTATACTGAAATTAATCACAAGCAAAAATATATATAATAATAATAATAATAATAATATAACTTGCTGCTGCTATTATTATGTAGATTTTTCAAGACAAGTGCCAAAAAATCCTGAGCCTTGCCGATCTCCTAAATCTTGTCCTGGTCAAGATAAAACTCCCTCATATAATTCAGTTCTAGCTTCTGTATCACTCCCAGTTACAGCTCCTTCATCAAGTGTTCAAAGTTCTGATTCAATGGTGGCCACTAAAACAAACTCCACTTCTGGTGTTAGCATATTGAAGAATACAGGAGACTCTCATAAGAATGCTCTAGGGGTGCTTGGAGGAGGACTGGGAGTGGCACTCAGAGCTTTAATACTAGTGGCTACAGGATTGCTCTTTGGCTTAATCTACTATTATAAGAAAGCTAATTATCACAGGTAAAAATGTGTGCATTTGTGATTGTCATTTTACTTTCTCCCGTCAAATATTTGATGCAAATTAAACTGGAGGGTGTAATCTTTTTATTGGTGTAAATTAAACTGGAGGGTGTAAATCCTTCGTGGGCATACAGGAAAGATAAAAAAATAAGATAAAATTGTAATTATTACATTAGATGGTTATAATAACTTTTATATTTAGATTGACAGAATTTGTGAACTGCTCTCCTCAAATGGACAACCACACATTGACTTCATCAAGTCAGCATGTAAACGAGTACCACATGTAATATAATTACTAAGTAATTATGAACTTATCAGCATATTGAAGTGTACAATTACAATATAAGACTGTTTTCTGCCAGTTAGAATTATCCGGAGTTGTAGTATATTTCCTTCTAAAAGAAGTCTCATCACACATACAAATCTCCTGCTTATGTTACTACTGATTGTTTTTATTCTACATAATCCCCAAAAATTGTTTAGGACCAGCAAATAATGTACTTAGCCATACCTAATCAAACATAAGAAGAATTGTCACATGGTCTTCACTGTGATTGTCTCTCTGTTTGTAATATTGCTTTCAGGAGCAAGTAAAGTTCTAGATAGTCATTCTAGTTGCTAACCTTAATAGCAGATTGTTCTTCAGTTTTCCAAACTAAAATTAATTCTTTCAGCGATGTTACTAAAAATGGTTAGCTAGCTAGCTATATTTTTAGTTTTGATTAAAAATAATTTTAGTTTAATTTTTTTTTCATTAGCTCTATGACTTTTAGTTTTAATTTTAGATTATCCTATGTGAAATTTAGTTCGACCAATGGTAGTCCCAGGAAGCAAAACCCTAACTTTGATGACTTGAATTTAAAAAAAATGGAATTAAAAAAACAGCAAAAAAGCTAAAACTAAAACTAAAATAGAAGTTAGTAAATTTGAAAAACTAAAACTAGAATTTAAATCAGTACATTGGAAAAACCAAAACTAAAATTAAAATTGTTGTCTTATAGTGAAATCTAAAACTAAAATTAATCTTGAAATATTTTTTGTCAAAAAAACAAAACAACAACTAGCTATAACTAAAACTCAAATGTTCAACCAAAGCAACATTAATGCTATCATAATGTCAATACTATAGCGAAAAAGATATTGTAATTCTGCAGTTAAGAAGTTACACAATCTTGTATAAGTTACAGTATATTTTTATCAAAGCTGCAAGAATGGACAGTGGGACCCATTTACAAGCTGTCAGCTGGCATCAACTGGTACGGTACGGTCAGATGTCTCAACACGAGCAAAACTCCATAGCAGCAACTAATTCAGCAGTCGAGACACTCCCACTCAAAGGATTATTTGACTTCTAGTTTGTGTGAATGATGTAACTATAACTCTATTGCCATAGCTACTGATTCTTATCATCTTGTTCTCTCCCCAGCAATCCATTTGTTTGACATGCTAGTCAGAATGATACAACTGTGTTTGTAAATACAGCACTGCTCTTATCTCCCAGTCAGAATGATACAACTGTGTTTGTAAATACAGCACTGCTCTTATCTAGTCAGAATGATACAAATGTGTTTGTAAATACAGCACTTCTCTTATCTAGTCAGAATGATACAACTGTGTTTGTAAATACAGCACTGCTCTTATCTAGTCAGAATGATACAACTGTGTTTGTAAATACAGCACTGCTCTTATCTAGTCAGAATGATACAACTGTGTTTGTAAATACAGCACTGCTCTTATCTCCCAGTCAGAATGATACAACTGTGTTTGTAAATACAGCACTGCTCTTATCTAGTCAGAATGATACAACTGTGTTTGTAAATACAGCACTGCTCTTATCTCCCAGTCAGAATGATACAACTGTGTTTGTAAATACAGCACTGCTCTTATCTCCCAGTCAGAATGATACAAAACTGTGGTTGTAACTACAGCACTGCTTCTTACTCCTTACTCTCCCAGTCAGAATGATACACCTGTGTTGTTTTAAATACAGCACTGCTCTTGTCTCCCGTCGAATGTACAAACTGGTTTGTAAATACTACACGCTATTATCTAGCTATACAACTGTGTTGTAACTACAGCACTCCCATCTCCCAGTCAGAACGATAACAACTGTGTTTGTAAATACAGCACTGCTCTTATCTCCCAGTCAGAATGATACAAACTGTGTTTGTAAATACAGCACTGCTCTTACTAGTCAGAATGATACAACTGTGTTTGTAAATACAGCACTGCTCTTATCTCCCAGTCAGAATGATACAACTGTGTTTGTAAATACAGAACGTCTTATCTCCCAGTCAGAATGATACAACTGTGTTTGTAAATACAGCACTGCTCTTATCTAGTCAGAATGATACAACTGTGTTTGTAAATACAGCACTGCTCTTATCTCCCAGCCAGAATGATACAACTGTGTTTGTAAATACACACTGCTCTTATCTCCCAGTCAGAATGATACAACTGTGTTTGTAAATACACACTGCTCTTATCTCCCAGTCAGAATGATACAACTGTGTTTGTAAATACAGCACTGCTCTTATCTCCTATCTAGTCAGAATGATACAACTGTGTTTGTAAATACAGCATTGCTCTTATCTCCCTCCTAATAATTTTTTAATTATTGCCATATTTAAATGTAACTCAAATTTCTTCCTATCCTCTGTATATGGTATATCTATAGTATTTTTTTTGTCTTCTTTTTTCCCCATATTGTTTTTAATTTTTCTTTATGACCCTTCTGTGTTACCTCAATTTACCTACAATATACTTTTAGTTGCTCTAATAATTAGCTATGATTGAATGAATCGTTCCCGAGTCTGTCGGTTGTGTTGGTGCAAGTCCCACCCAATACTCCAAAGATAACTTATATTTTTTGGATATTCAAAGTAAGACACATAATATATCAAGTACACTGCCACTTGGGAGGTCTTACAGGCTAACAGAAATGTCTGGTTTGCTGAATAAATGACTAGCTATCTACCTTCTTCTGTTGGTGAATCACAGCTTCATTAGAACTATGTCAAATTGATTTAGTGAGTTTGACCATCTTGGAGATATGACATCTCAATCAGTCACTAATTCCATTCAACAGCAACTAATTCAATTTGACAGTATGACTAGTTCTAATGAAGCTATGATTCAACAACAGAAGATGAAGTAGATAGTTACAGCAAACCGGAAATCTTGGTAACTTCTACTTTCTCATAGTTTCACCGATGAAGCTAGACATGAAGAGTGCATGCAAGATTACACGATATGGCAGTTTGGATTTCTTGTCCAGGTTGAGAAGACACACTACATGCATTACATAAGCTTGCTTCTTCCATAATCCTTATGCTCTCCAGACATTTCTTCACCACCACTACACAGGAGTACACACTGAACAGAGTGAGTATCAAGCCTTATCCATCTAATCCATACCAGGAGTAGCTTCTCAATCCACTAATGAAGAAGTGCTATACCTTCAATCATTAGTGTGGCGTGAATGATTTAGTTTACCCATTTATCTGGTGTGAAAGACTCTTTCTCTCTTTTAAGTGAAGCGTTTAATTGTGCAAGTATGTAGCTAATTAAATTATTCAAAACTAAAAATATGATTTTTAGAAAAAAGTCAAATTTTGTCCTTTGTGTTAATCGCATTTGTAGCTTCATCTTATAGCTATCTGGTAATGGTTGTCATCTTGGCTTGCTGGAGGTCGAGTTGATGCATCGTATATAGGGTTATCAATCTGAGAGCTGCCCCGTTCTTCCATTGATCTAGATACTAAATATTATTGAAGGCATTATATCTGTTGTCACCACTGTAGCTATTGTTTTATTGAATTTATGACATTTTCAGTGAACATATTGTAATACAGAGTTGTTTTTAACACACTATTCTCAGGACATTTTTCTTCGTGCACCATCTCTTATATTCTATCTTACCCTGTATAATATGAGAATAATTACAGAAAATTTACCTGTGATAATTAGCTTTCTTATAATCATAGATTAAACCAAAGAGTAATCCTGTAGCCACTAGTATTAAGCTCCGAGTGCCACTCCCAGTCCTCTTCCAAGTGCCCCTAAAGCATTCTTATGAGGGGTCTCATGTATTTTGTGGTCATACATAGATTTCTTAATTTAAAGAGACTGGTAGGGGTCTACTCAATTTCAAAGTATAGTGAGCTCATAAAAGGTGCAATTTAGCTAATGGAAAAAAAAACATGATAAAGAGGTAAATGTGGAATTTTAGGATAACTGAACTTTGAAAAAGGTTTTGTTTGTATTTTAGTAGAATTATTTTTCATATTAGGTACATGTATATGCTGAATAAAATGGCATGCTTGCAAATAAACTTTATTTATTCAACCCACTGCAGATGACTCCTCCAGTGAAAAAATAAGCACAATTGTTTTTAAATGTACACTTGGATAAATCCTGGATTGACCGAACTTTTTTAGCTTGACAATTAATCGAAACAGAAGTGTGGCTTCCTTTGAACATCGCCTCTTCTCCTTCTCCTAAATGTTACAATCTCCTTATCAACCAACCATGACTGTAGCCCAAGTAACGGCATACTGTTGTGGCTATATCATCCTGATTCATACTGCAGACATTCTTCCATTCATAAAGTCCCTGGCTTCCCCAGCATATTTCCAGCTTCCCAGCATACCCAGGTCTGTCCAGTCTCACTTCATACAACTGGCTAGTTCGGCATCTCTCACAGCTTGACACTCTCACCATAAGTAAAGAAGCAAGAATACTGTATGTTTGATTGGCCTTCATGTCCGCACTGCATTCTGAACCAAATAATAAAATCTCTTACTCATTTATTAGAGAAATGTCAGCCATGCTGGAAGTTAAAAAATAGTAAATAAACCTTAAATATGCTGACTATGTATAATCATAGCTGTGAGGGGAAAATCCAAGCAAACTCTGTTCTTTCAAGATCTAGTAATACTGACCAGTGGAGAACTGCTGCTGGTTTGAGTTTTGAGATTCTCCTAGTCAGTGTAATGAAGTGTTGCAACTTCAACTTCTTCTTCATTCATAAATGCACTTTAGTTATGAGACGCTATAAAGTCTTCAGTCTACCCAATCAGTTCCAAAAAAAGGTGGCAATTTTGATGAATGACATAGTATTTGAATCTCTCATCAAAATAAAAGTCAGAATCAATTTCATATTAATTTCTAATTTAACAAAAAACAGCTGTTTTATTCAATAAGTGGTGTTGGTGGGGGAGGGGGGGTGGAGATAGGGGAGGGGGGTTGTGATAAAGTTTCCTGATGAGGGAGGGGCAGATAGGGAAGGGGGGGGGGGGGCGGATGGGGGCGGATAGGAAAGGGGGGAGGGGCGGATAGGGAAGGGGGGGGTTGTGATAAAGTTTCCTCTGCTGCAAGCACTCTGTCAAGTTCTACTGTAAGAAATAATAGATATGTGGTATGTGTCATGATTTCAGAGTAATATGCATGTGTTCTTTGTTGAACAGGCAGCTTAGACAGCAGTTGATTTTATTGCAAAGTATTGTAGCATTTAAAGTGAATAAAATATTTTATAAAGGCATCAGCCCATCCAAATTCCTCCATTCGACAACCCTCAGAAGCTATTTGTAAGGATCTGTATGCCTGTGATTTTGTCGCTTCAAATAAAAGTTGTTTCAAAATAATTAGTAGGAAATTGTCATGGAATCCTTTGAAGATAAACAAAACAGTTTAGATTAAGACTTAAGATCTCACAACAAACATGAAACTTAGTTAATAAGTCAAACTGGATAGACAGAAATAGCTATTTTTCTGTAATTATTATTAGAAAGTTTGATTTGGTAAATGACTTATTCAAGAACTCAATTATATTCTGACGTTTGGGCTAAGCATAAAACTAACTGAAAGATCTGCTAAATAACATAAGATTAGAAATAAATGTTGAATGACTTGTGCAGTTTGTAGGTATTTTTCTAAAAATAATGTTTAATTTTGAATACAAAACATCTGACAGCTCTAGAAAGAATAAGATATCTTTGTCTGGTGTGCGGGGGAAGAGTAGTCCACTTCTAGCTGCTCTGTTGTGCCTTCACTACAATCTACAAGTTCAGGGCCGGCTACCCAATCCCACCTTCTTCCCAGATATGTCTCCACCAGTTCTTCAAAACAGTTTCAGGACAACTTCCTCCTGCCTTGATGACCCCTCAACCAGATTGCCCCAATTAACAAGGTTATTGACCGAGTTAAAGTATTAAAGTTGCACCATGGTCTAGCCTGTATTACAATAAAGACTAAAAAAGTGGCCTCTGGGATACGATGACTAAAATACCTTGCCGTTCCCAGGGTGAAACATAAAAAGAATGACCTACTGGGCATGAGTAAAGAGTATGGTCAACACCCAGTAGCTAAAGGTCTAGCCTGTATTACAATAAAGACTAAAAAAGTGGCCTCTGGGATACGATGACTAAAATACCTTGCCGTTCCCAGGGTGAAACATAAAAAGAATGACCTACTGGGCATGAGTAAAGAGTATGGTCAACACCCAGTAGCTAAAGTAAATGAAATAAAAGGTGAACACTAAAACAACCAATAGCTATGTTCATGATTTACACACATCATTCCTTTAGTGAAGGAGATTCCTTCACGTGGTTCTTCCCAAGTACTGAGCTCATCTTTTTTCAATCCCATTCCCATCTGTCTTAGAGTCATGCAATGCACCACCAAGAGATTCCCTAGATAAGACTGAAGGTGAACAGATAAAGGCATGTGAAATGGATATGACCTGCACTCGTGCACTACTACTAAGTAAGGGTCACAGGATATAAGAAACACGTCATCTTTTTGAAGCATATACAGTTTGTTGAGGTTCTTATCATAGTCCCCAAATATATACCCAATACCAATCTAACAGACTAGGAGGACAAGGTAGTTCTTGAAGTGCATTAAGTCTCATGCTAATAGTATTTATCTAGTCCACTGAACCCAGCTCTTATTCAGTTCAACCTGAATCTCTATCCCAGAACATAGATTCTATAACTTCACATTCATCTGCATGACCTTCCATGGAGACTGGTTCAACCTTTCCATGGAGAATGGTTTCCTGAATAAGGAGGTTTACAATTTGTTTTAGGCAGGAATATCTGCTCATGTGGCTTGACATATCACTTTTGTGGAAATCAACAAACCCTCTCTAGTGGTGAACATTGATCCATCCAATTTATATACCTGCTTATGAAGACAACTTGTACACATCCTTTGGAACCAGTCTTCCGAAGTTTCCAAGTTGTAAATTCTCACTAAAGATGGCACTAAAAATATGATTGTTTACAACTTGCCATCTGTTAGAGGTTCATGCTGACATGACCAATGATTAGGATGGCTCAGTTAGCTAGCTACTCGTGGGATGCAGTAACAACAGTGAAGGATTCTAGTTCTATCAACTGTTTTGTTTACTGACTATTCATGCAAGTTGGGTTTTCCCAATGACTATCATTTAAATAATCAACTGATATGTAAGTAAAGGATAGCTAATTATATCTAGTAGTTATTAGTTAGCTAAGGGAATGCCTAATCTCGAATGTTTTTAATGAGAGACAGAAATACCTGGCAATATCATTCTTTTAATAATTGCTTGTAACTTTTTATTAAGAGGAAATAAATCATATAATGTGTGATATAATGTGTGATATAATGTGTGATATAATGTGTGATATAATGTGTGATATAATGTGTGATATAATGTGTGATATAATGTGTGATATAATGTGTGATATAATGTGTGATATAATGTGTGATATAATGTGTGATATAATGTGTGATATAATGTGTGATATAAAGTGTGATATAATAATATGTGTGCTGGCATATTTTGTATAGAGTCAACTAGTTACAAATGACTAAAAATGGAGAGGGGATTGTCTTCCAATATCTTGTTAAGCATAAACTTAACAATTTGCTTGCACTAATTAAACTCTTTCATCCACTTCTGAGTCTTGACATTTCTTTGTCCCGTCTTCTTGTTGACCCTGACTCACAGGTGCTTCATAGCTCTCCACGCTAACACTGTCTTCTCTAAATCCCTCATAGTTGACAACAAGTCCACGATGTTGCATGCTCACTGGATTGGAACCTTCGCTCTGTGGTGGATCTTCAAGCATATGATAATCTCTGTCATCTTCTATCTGGTAAAGGTTGTCATTGTTAGTCTCGGAATGGTGTTCTTGCCGTGTCATATGCTGAGTGTTCATTGGAGGTGTGCCATAGACTGGGTTAGCCAGGTGGGAGTCATTTCTCGTCACTACTATCCTGGGATATCACACTATACTTATGATTAATCCATTTACACTTCTTTCTTAGTCTAACATAGTACCATTAATGATGCTAATCGCTACTACTAATGATACTATTACAACCGTTAATGTTACTACTACTACTGCTATTGCTGCTGCTGCTACTGCTACTATTACTATTACTACTATTACTACTATACATTTTTAGTAGTAATAGTGATTTTTGTTTTTTACACACAGCAGTAAACTATATATACTACACTGATAAAACCACATAAAGCATGGATAAGTGGCAGTGTGTTGACAACATTAGCGTTTGGGAGAGAGAAAATTCAAGATGACACAGTTAGCTGCTGTTCTAGTTGAGACTCAGAGGCTAAGCTCCATCAATGGACGATGGTGGTGATGTTGATCTGAATCCATGGCCAATGCTGGATCATAATCCTCTTATGCACTTCTACTACTATACTACTTCATATTATTACTACTACCATTACTCTTGTTTACCACACCAGTCAGTGGTAAAATATAAACTGTAAAAAAGCAATACAAAAAAAAAATATGAATAAATGGGCAATGTGTGGATATAGTATCGGAAAGAAGAAGATGAACAAAAATATCAGTTAGCTGAGCTACTTAGTTGGGACTCAGACATGACTAGCTCCATGGATGGTGGTGTAGCTGTCCTGAATGCATGGCCAACATTGGAGTGTAATCCTCTATTGCAGATCTTAGCAGATAAGGTGATGATGTATTGTAACCATGCCATGGTGAAGCTGTAGTGTTGATCCCATTTCTCTGCAATACTATTACTACTACTACCATTACACCACTACAGCTGCTACTCAGAATACTATTTTATTTACTAAAAATCCAATGCTTACCTGTAAGACTTGGCTTTGTTGCGATGGAAAATCAAACCTATGAACAACCCAATAGCTACTATTATTAACAGTCCAAGAGCTCCTCCAAGAACTCTAACTCCTAAAATAGTACCACTGCAGCCTTCTGTGTTCTGTGAGTTGTTCAAGATAAGATTAATTTCAGTATTGGAATCGAAGTTTGTCTTGCTCTCTGTTTTTAAAACAATTGCTTGTTGGTGCGTAGATGGAGGCAATGTGGTAACTGGTGTGGTAGTCGATTGAATGACTTCATCTGTGTAGTTAAAGTTCTACATAATTGTGACGCTTTTCTCATTCAATATTTATTTCGTTAATAATTCTTTCTCTCTCTCACTTCACGATTTGCTACAACAATTGCTAGAAACTGCACTTGTATATATATCATTGTGTATCATTCAATTGCTATCATGCCCATTGTAAAGTAATTATATATAGCAATATGATTGACTGAAGAAATAACTTGACTGATAAAGCTATAGATGGAAGGAACACTGTGATGGGAGTTTATTCTCATGTGCTACTGTGTTTACTCCAATCTTCACTTTAGTGTGAAGCAGTAATTATTACCTAAGTTGTCTTATTAACTCAAAATTTGTGCACAACTTACTACAAATTACTCCCAGATGATGATGACAAGCTGGACTGACGTATGGTGTGCAGGTTTGCAGATCTTGAATTCTGTTTACTGAATCCCAACAGTATGTGATATTCAAGTCTCCACCTTCTTCATAAAATGAAAATTTCTCCCCTAAATAATGACAGTACCTTCATTAAAGAAAGAATATAAGTTAATTATTTTCTTACCTCCATTGCTGTAGCCTAATTGGCGACATAAAATTTTTGCCTCAATTTCAACATTTTCACTACAAATATTTATCCATTGTAATGCAGAATGATTTCCAGGTGAAGCTCTCACACAGACCTCTAGTCTTCCAGCACGTCCTGGTCTGTCTAGTCTCACTCTATTTAACTGAGTGGGATTGCATCTCTCACAGCAAGAGCTCTTCACACAAAGTAAGATTAGAAAGCAAAGAAGGTATTGAGATAGAATCATCATTCTGGTTGTCTCGGTATCAACTTGAATGGCCGTAAAATAGTTTTGAGGAAACTGCATCAGTGAAAGTGAAAGTTAAAACATTGTAAACAGCAACCACCATTCTTCAGACGGGTACTAAGCTGGTAGCCATTCATTCATGCAGCAAGAGCTGGTGTCGCATATAGCTAGAGGCTGAATAAAAAAACAACTGCAAAATCATTCAGTCATTTACTTCGCTCTGACTCCTTTGACATAACTTTTGGAAGCAGAGTCCACACAGCTAATAAAAAAACCAAGACCTTCAAGCCTATGACAATTTAAAGAATTGGTGTTATAAGGCAGATCCTCAAGCTTATGCAAAGCAACCAACCAAGTAGGACATTAAAAAAAGCATAAGCTTTTCTGTAACTATGGTTACAGATATTTAGTTCCCTTGATTCTGATGTATTTGCACCTCAAATAGATAACACAATGCCCAGAGTATTACAGCTGCCATCAAAGTTCATAAGAAGCAGCAACAAAAGTCTGCATTCAATACTGGTCCCAGATTTTGAGTCTGTCAATCTGCCATTGTATCTAGTGAGATACATATGGGTACAAGTACCATGACCTGAATATTTTTGAGTGCTGCACAATGTGCAATCAGTCATTAATTAGGTACTAGCAAGCTTGTAATGGTTGCAAAGTGATATAGATCCTTGTTCTGGCTCACCCTGCAAGGGTAACAAACTCACCACTCAAAGTGGCTATGGTACTCAAACTTTCAGTCATGGCAGAGAAAACCAGTAATGATTTTTCCACCAGGATTTTAGGGGACACGAGGTTGTATCCTGAAAGGCTTATGAGAATGCAACTCTAGAAATTTTGAAACAAATACATTCTTGCACTTATGTATACTAAGGTTCCAGGATAACAAATAGCAAACTTGTAAAGTGTTAGGATGACTTTTATGGTTATCATTGTTGTTATGTTGTTGTTGCTATTGTGGTTGTAGTTTAATTGCATAGATCATTTTGTTATACACTGTAGTAGCTACATTGAAATGATTTACAATTTTAATATTAAATTGTTGCTTTCAATTCAACTTGCAGAAAAGTCCCAAACATATCTTTCCGCTGATGTCTTACAGTGTTTATATAGTGCAATTCAAATTAAGATTACATTCTAGCTACTGTATGAAGGAACTGACTCCCTCTTAAGAAGGAGAAGAGCCTTAAGTTTCACCTTCCAGAAAATTGAAGGGTTAATAGCTATATAGCTAATGGTTAATTTCAAGAGTCTTGTCTGTATAATACAAATACTGTCTATCGAATTACAATTATTTAATTACACTACCAAAAGGTACAATCAAAACAACGGGAACAATCAGACATAAGCAGAGGAGTTGGTTTTAAGACCAGGAAAAAACATTAATTATTATTTTAGAGGATATCAGTTGCTGCCAGAGGGGGAGCCATACAGTGAATCTAGTTTTATAGTGAAATGTGTACTCTAAATAGGTTTGTGTATGTTGAGGAAGTTTTGTAACTATTCAGTTTCATTGATCAGAAAATCTTGACATTCCTTTCTTCATTTTTGTTGACTTCGGTTCACAGGTACTTCGTAGCTCTGCATACTGACACTGTCTTCTCTGGATCCCTCGTAGTTACCAGTTGTCTATTGTGCATATAAAATGGATACTTTAGTTTTTAGTACAGCCATCGCAATACTTTTGCAAAAGTCAATTCCTCCATTTTTTGACAAGTTTAGTTCAGCCATCATTTGCATGCTTGTAGTAAGTTAAGTTTGATCATCTCTTGTTTGTGATATTGCTGATTTGAGACAAGAAGCTATTTTGAACTGTTACCGGGATACGACAGAAAGTGTTGAAAATGTTTTACATGGCAGATAGTAAACAAATCATCACATGATTTTGCTGAGTAGACTGCAACTGGCTAATTATGTAACTGAGTACCACGTGCTACTATACAGTCCCATTTCTACAATCAGTGTTTGCCCACTGGCATGACTTTTCTCTCACACAACTAACTACCGGTTGCCATGATGACGTTCACTAAGACCTCATTTTGTATTTGTTACTCTTTCACGTATTTATTAAAATTTGATAGATCAACTCTTCTAGTTTTTCTATACTTCACTTTAAGTTTCATAGCAGAAACTTACACTGAAAAAGAAATATAAATGGACTAATAAAGTCAATAGGTACAAGTAGAAGATCTAAATGAACAACACATGAAAAGAAAACATACAATATAATGAGTTTTGTGATTTTTGTGAATGTGGTAGAGCAGTCAGCCATTATGTTCATGTATGCTAAAAGTTTTATCACAACTTCAGCATAAAAGTAGTTACCATCCTCATCATTCCTTCCTGCTGTCTTCTTGACTCTGATTCACAGGAACTTCACAGCTCTGTACTCTGACATTGTCTCTGCTGTATCCTTCACGGTTGCCATCATTTCTCTGTGAGGGACCTTCCCACATGGTAAACATGGTGATCCTCCATCAGGTAACTGTTGACACTAGGTTCATAATGGTGGGAATGGGATTGTTGCGTAATCTGCTGGCCACTGACTGAAACTGAAGTGGGTACACCACAGGCGGGGGTTTTCAAGATGAGAATAATTCTTCATCGTCATCTGGATACAAAATCAAGATTCAACATAATGGTGCTATGGCAATACCAATGATTTGTTAGTTATTTTGTTTACTGTACAAACAGATACTGGCATTACAGTAATGTATTGTTAAAATTATTAATCAGCAAATACTCAATGGAAATATAACTCCTTTAGTCCACACAATATACATACCTGAGATAATTGGTTTTATTGTAATAATAAATGAAACCTGCAGTTAGTCCAAACATCACCAGCACTGCCACAGTCCCCAGAACTGCTCCCAGTGAACCAACTAGCACTCTGCTCCTGCTGTCCTCTCCAGTTGCTTGTGAAGAGTTCTGAGCTGTGCAGTTGCCTGGATACCGTGGTGCGACGCTATTACTAATGCTACAACTTGAGTTCACTGTGAGTATGGTTGTAGTAGGAAGGCAGGCTGTGGGAGTGATCAATGGTGGTTTGGTTGGCTGATTGACTCTGATGGTTGACGATGCTGAGTTGTATGTCTGCATTTATCAGAATAAAAAATTAATTTTCATTGCAGAGCTAATGCAGTACTGTTATTAAATAATACTATTTTTCTCATTGCTGAACGTATCACATTTAATCTGTACAACTATTCTAAAAAATAAAAAATAAAAAATAAAACAAAAAAAACAACAACAACACAAGCTACATCCTATACTGTTGCAGCAAAACTACATACTGTGCACTAAGTTGCCAAAACAGACTAAATTGACTAATTTAATAGACAAATAAGAGTACCTAACTGAAAACATCACCTCTTATTATGTACCACTGAAACTCTCTTAATAAACAGAAGTAAGTTTTATATATTTATAACTTACTACAAATGATTCCTAATGCCTTATTGCAGTGGCCAGGGTAATTGTAATCCCAATACTCACACTCTTGCAAGTTTTGAACTGGAAAGCTACAGAGCATAATAATGGACTCTGCAAACCATCCAACCAAGTAAATCTCCACTCCTAGAGGTGTAAAACCACACATGGTTATGACAAAATGGAGTAAGCACACAATTCCCCTATTATACCTCCTTGATTGAAGAAAAGATAATCCCGGCATACTATTGCACCAATTCCATTGTAATTATGAGTGTCAGTGCAGGCATTCTTCCACTGAGACCAGTTTTCTTGTTCATCAGAATTTCTCCCACGAATCTCTAGCATTCCACTGTCTAATCATACTTTCATTTGATTCCATCTTGTACTGTACGAGTACTCCAAAACTAGAAGACATAAAAAGTTGGAAATCATCTTTAAGCTTTGTTGAAGCAGAAAGTTTAGTAATATAAATAGTAAATACAGCCAGTTGATTATAGAGGGTGTTCTGCTTGAGGAAGCAATTGACAGGATGACATTACTATGGGAACAAGGATAGATTATGTCACAAGCAACTACTGGTCAGAACATCAGCTTAGAGACAATAATTAAAAGTACTAGTTTATGAATATTCATTAATAGAGATATGTTGTGCATAGAGAACTTCTAGAAGAGCTTGATTCCTTTTTAGTGTCATGTTTCATGAGGCTGTACAAAAATAATAACTGAAATGCAGCTATTCAGAACAATGATGAATTAATTATTTATTTGTTGTTTTTTTTTTCTTTCCAATCGCGCGTTTTTTTTAACTTTCCCCAATCAACCGCCGCTTCTTCTCTATGATAATTGTTTAATAAAATGAACGACCATTACCATATATTATAGCAATTCTGCTGGGATATTGATATGACGACTGAGGTAGGAAGGAGGTGCGTCTCCGAGGGACAGTTTGGTACCATAAGATATGTAGGAGAAGTGCCACCTACCAAAGGTAGTTAAGTGAAGACGAGGAGACGCCCATCGTGACAGAATATCTGTGAATTTTCCTCCTTCCAGGGGTGTGGTTTGGAGTTGAATGGGAGGACTTGTCCAGAGGAAAGCATAGCGGTATTCATGAAGGAGTACAATACTTTACCTGCACAGTTCCTGAGAGTGGCTCTTTTGTGAGACCAAAGAAAGTCTGTCTTGGGAAAACTTTTGTGGAAGCAGTGCAAGCGGTATGCAATAGATATTGCTTGATGTGTGTGGCCAGTAGCCAGAGTCCTTCCCAGTTGTCTATGAGAGCAATTTTCTCTTTGTAGTTATTTCGCAACTATTTATGAGCAAAGCGGGTAACATTGGAAAATTAATTGGAGTAGAAGCTAATTATTGCTAATGATTTTGTGCATATAAGTAATAAAATCACACATAATTTCAATTTTGAACCATTATACATGGATCAAACACTATGATACTGAAATACATCCAGAAACATCCAGATTCAATGTATACAATACATAAAATTAAACTAGCAAAAATGAATGCATAATTCACCTTATCCATGTCACTTGCCATATTCACTGCAGGAAATGGAATGTTTTAGTGTATACAGATTTATGCATTTTTAAACCGTGTGGTGAAAAGGAAAAGTGTAGCTCATTATAAACAGTAGATGTCTCTACCTAAGCTTCATAGGCTACCTTTTCTGAAATCTGCTATTGACAGACAGAGTGAATGAATGAATGACAGACAGGATGAACACTGCAACCCTCATAAGCATGTTCTCTGAGGGTGCCCTTTCTCTGTCATATTTATGACGATACTATTTCTTCTTTCTCAATTCCCCATTTTGTCTCTTTCCCCTTTCTCATACTCTCAATTTAAATACTGTTTTGTTTTCTTCTTTTTCCTTTCTTTTTCTTTTTCTTTTTTTTTTTCACCTCTATATATTTCTTAAAGTTCTTTTCTCCTTCTTCATCTTCCTTCTATTCTTATGCTTTCTTCTATTTTCAGGCAATAGGTTGCTAAATTAAACTTAATTTTTTATGTTCTTTTTTCACCGTGATGATGGTTAATGCCTAGCAACTCTTTAGTCGATTATGTTTTTGTATGTATAGTTGAAGTGATTATACAGTAGTACTGAAAGTATGCGTCACTGCTGCCATTTTTCTGTGGCGGTTGTGAACCTGACCTAGGGTTAGCACTTGGCAAAGTGCTTTTTTTAGTTAGCTACAATTAGGAAATATTGTAAAATAGCAATTACTCTCTTGAAATGGCACTGTTATACTGATTCATCTATGTTTTATGAAGCGTTATCAAAAGCAAGGATTTGTTTCTGAGAGTGAAGAGGAAGAAGAAAGAAGAGCCCTGTATGTGAGTGTGAAGCAGGTGGAGATGGTGGGGCTGGACAAGGTGGCACAGCAACAAAGGTGAGTGGCAGAGAGGATCAAGTTTGAGGTTATTCATTTACTAAGTCGGGCACCCACTTGTGACTGTTACACCATAATTTTATGAAGTTGGAATCACAGATGTGGTCTTTTGTAGCCACTGCCAAAAAAAATGAAAATGCTGACTTGAAATTGTGCATGGTTGGTAGTGTTTTAGTCCAGTGGGAAATTGTACTATTGATGCAATATTGTGACAGAGTGGACCAAAGCATGAAACTTAGCACAGTGTTTGTTGAAGGTATGTACAGCAATATTAGAAGGGGTGCCATCCAGATATACATTCCTTTACAAAAATATGTCTTACAAGAAATTTTGGTCAATATAATCGGCGATACCCGCGAATTTTTTTATTTGTGTGCCCAATACAATTATTATAGCGAAAATAAAAAACGGCGATATTACAGGCAGCTAGACTATTTAATAGAACTAGCTACCCTGATAGCTGCCAGGTGTAGCAAGTTTCAGAGAATTTATTTCAGTAGAACAAAACCATAATATTTCGGCTTGTGGAGCCTTCTAGTGGTTACTGAACTGAATGAGAGTGACTGAACAAGGAACTTTGTATAAACAGATGATACAGAACATGAGATCATTGTGTGGTGGGGCACAGCACCTGGGAATGTTAGTTGGTGTTGGACAATTTCTGTGACATGCGAGTTGTACTTGGGAAGTGTGAAGGTGTAGGAAGGTGTAGTCATAATTGAATTTGGCTCGCAGCCACTAATTCAATTATGATTACACCTTCACACCATAGGTTAACTTCACAGCATAATTGAATTAGTGGCTGCGAGCCAAATTCAATTATGATTACACCTTCACACCTCCCAAGTACAACTCGCATGTCACAGAAATTGTCCAACACCAACTAACATTCCCAGGTGCTGTGCCCCACCACACAATGATCTCATGTTCTGTATCATCTGTTTATACAAAGTTCCTTGTTCTACTGGTTTTGTTCTACTGAAATAAATTCTCTTAAACTTGCTACACCTGGCTAGCTATCAGGGTAGCTAGTTCTATTAAATAGTCTAGCTGCCTGTAATATCAGGTGACTCCTAATCATTAACATTAAAGTATTAAACCACAATACATTATAATAAACCATTTATATTGAGCTCTTTTACATAATTAACTGTTAATCAAAATTTCACACTTTAAAAAATTTGTTTTAATTAAACAATTTTTTTGGCACCCCTTCTGATACTGTTATATATGCCAAACCAAACCTGCATACCAAGTTTCATGCTTTGGTCCACTCTGTCACAATAATTTTTCTTATCTGCTGGACTATTTTGCTTGCCAGTAATTTACAGTATGTTCAAAATAACAGTTATCAGGTTCTGACCCTTCATAAAAACTAGATTGACACTTTCTCACCTAAAGGGGTCTGGAAAAAAGCAAAGGAAAAATGTGAAAAAATCTTAGTTGTCGCCGGGGATTCGAGCCCAGGGCCACTGGCTTTAGCCACCAGTGCTCTAACCACTGAGCTACGACAACCCTCGACTTCCAAGACTCTCACATTTTTCCTTTATACTGTTGAGTAGTACCGCTTGCTGCAGTCTCGTACTCAACAGACCACCAATTATGTGCCGTCAGAACACCTTTTCGGTGTCGACCGGAAACACTTCCTCCTCCGGAGAGGAGCCATAATTTGTGATTAAAAAGGCTTTAACATCACAATTATCAGTGAGTGTTCTATGTTCAAAATAGCTGAATTAGTAATACTGAAAGGAAAACAAATAAAAATATTGTTGTTGTTGTTTTCCATTTTTATACCAATGTTGCCATAGCCAGTCTTTAGAGTTGAGAACATTTTGAATTAAGTATTACCAAATTCAAACAATAAACTCAAGAATTTGGAATTTTCATTTATTTATACTTTTTTCACCTGTGGACATTCCTGTAGCTTGTAGATAATTCCACATTGAGCCTATTTCAGAGATTGATTCTTACTATGTGTTCTCAATAGAATAATAATATTTAGCTAACATAATTAGGAAGAATTTGGAAGTGGCTGACTTCCTTTGTAGTTACTAACCCTCCGCGTGCAGATGCAATAAAGTTATTAGTTAGTTTGTCTGTTTCTGTTTGTTATGCTCTGATTCTGGAGATTAGAAAACGCAAAGCTATCAGCTCCATGTAGGTACTAGCTTTAGTGTGTAACACCCTCTTTCATCATGTAATCACATGAACAAATAATGTATTGCGGTATGGCATGGTTTTGCTTTATGCTGTGAAGTTAACCGAGTGCTTAAATTGGAGTTTCGTGTTGAAACTATCAGTGAGTGCGTTCCTTGCATGTTTAGCTTCTCTTATGAAGTAGGCATCTACTGTTTTCATTGCACAACTGTTTTGATACCGCATTAATCTGAAAAGTGATTTAATAGCTAGCTAGTATTAGTAGCGCTGAGGGTTCACACCTTTAGTGCTTCATTACCGAATGTATTCTCAGAACTGTACCTATTTCTAGCACTGCAACAAAACTGATCAATTGGTAGAGGATTCCTAATTACTGTAAAACCAACTAGTCATGTTTGCCCACGTAAGGCTTGAATAATATTTAACTAGCAACTTTTATAAGTATAATATGTTTAAAAAAATTGGCTCTAAATGAGCTTTCTTCAGTTAACAAAAAAAATAAGTAACTAATTGGGAAAGAGAATGATGTTAACAGTTGCAGTCAAAGTAAGGCGAAGTGGAAGCAGGGAGAATTCCACACTCAGCCACTCATAAAGGTAGAGGGGAAAATTGGCCTGACCCTCACCTTCACCTTCCTAGTGTGCTCTTGAGTGAATTTTCTGTGGACTGTGTCAATCATTTGTATAATATGTTTACCCAGTCACAAATACGTAGATAATTATATTAACCGTTAGTGGACAAGCGTTGACGGGCCAATGTATTTATAAATACACGCACACGTAAAAATTATCCATTCGCGAAGACATATTACCAGAAGATAAAAGGTGAGTACTAGTATAGTTTTATGCATGTAGCATTTCCCCCGTAGGCTAGTAACTATGGAAATGCGTTAGTAAATTGTTTCTAGAACGAGTCTAGGCAAGAATTTAGCGTGCATTTTATTTGACTGGTTTAGTTTTGCTAGCCATTCTTGTGAATATATTTACTGAAGCAATGGCTACTTTAGGTTTGTTTTCAAGACTTAGATAGTTTGTGAACTATTTTAAAGCTCTAATCTTTATTTGGTCCTACTATACTGTTTTTTTTTTTTTTTGTGTGTGTGTTGTTGTTGTTTTTATAGTAAAGCTAGAATTTACCTTATGTCACTTTCTTCATTTGGTATTTATAGCATTTTCTGGTGATACTCATTGTCGTGCATGTTCCACTCCACCTGTTTCTACCTCTGCCTTCATCACAGCTGTTTGTTGGTCTTTAACTGCTCTGGTCCACAACTCTTGCTTGATGAGCGTCTATTTCGAGTGTCTTAGCCACACCCACTTCCTGGGCTGCCAATACTTACTGTACTGGAATGCACTCTTCACACTCTAGCATGATTTTTTCACTGCTACTTGTAGTCATTATTCATTGAAATGATTCACTGTTGTTGTGAACTTTGAATCCATGATCACTTTCACCTGTCAAACTATCACAGTAGTTGTTATTGTTGCCATCATCCTCAAACATTACAGCTCTCTGCAGATAAGTGCACAACAATCTTGCTCCTTTTGTTAGTAGAAGCTACTGCCATTGTGTGTGCATTATGTGAACAGTTAGTAGAATCATAGAGCTTGAACAAGCCGTCACGAATTCGAGACAACCGTAATTTATTAACGTGCGTGTATAGTCACGAATTTGTGACTCCCGTACAGGCAGTACATAATGCCTGCCATGAATTCTTGACTACCGTCCACTAAGGGTTATAAGCACATTTCATCTCCTTCCATCTCAATTCTCAGTATGTTTCATTTCTGATATTAAGAGCAGAGAATTAATTCCTCTCCTTCTATGAAACAACTAAGCATGCGATATCAAATGGCTGCATAATTAGATTTCTTACTGGAACTCTGACGTTACCATACCCACTAACAGATCTTCACTGCACTAGTTACTCTGCTTCTGTTTAGTGTAGTGCGTGTCAACAGACTACGCCGGGATCAAGTCCTCAACTTGCTGGATAGTCCCAAACAATGTGATTAATTAAATGTACAATCAATTCTTACAATATCATTACATAATGGTACTGACTTATGACAGTCTACAGCCAATGCTCCTCTTCTCCCAACACAGCGTATTCATGGTCTAGCACTCCAAGTGTTTTGTGGTTAGTATTGTTTACTTCCTGCACACAATGCATTTCCTCCTCATCTTCATAGGGTTCTCGCGCAGCATTCTGGAAATGTTGGTTGGTTATGAAGGCCTGGTCTGGTTGTGGAGAGCAAGGAGTATGCCGGCCATTTGAACTCATTGGAATGTTAGCTATGGCTGAAGTTTGCTCAGAGGTATTATCTTGAGGCAGTGAACTTTCTCCATCTCTCTCTGTGAAGGAGATGACAGATCTGTGTGATGAAGAGAGATGGAGGAGAGCTCTTTGTGAAGCTGTTGAATTAATGGCTGTGAAATCTTACCGTTGAGAATGTCTTCTTCGCCAAGCGGCCTTGCAGCTGCAAATCCACTTTAAGAGTGCGCTCAAGAGAACTATTACTGCAACGCCGATTGCCATGGCAACTCCAGTGGCAACTCCTACCACTAGACCCTGAGAGGTCTTCTCTGACTTTGTTCTTACTGTGGGAAGGTGTAGTGGCACATCTACTCAAGGAAGAACATGCAATGTAGTAGGATTCAAATGGGATAAAATTGAATTTAAATTTTTTTAATTGAGAATGAATGTTTCATTTAAGATCAAGTATAATGAATTAAAAATAATTTAAATTTACCTACCACAGATCACTCCTGCAATCATCATCTCATTAGCTTCCTGCTTGGATTCAGTCACCGTACAATCTCGAAGATTAGACTGTGTTGAGTTTGAGCAGTCAACCTCCACACAGGAAGCGTCAGCATCAGACTTCATGAACCACACAGCTTGGTGATCTAGGAATATGAGCCATGCTAAGAAGAATTATACAAGTAGCACAGCTGTTACCTTGGTGCCTGCTGTAGGTGAATAGAAGCTGTCTACAGGTCAGTCCAGCTTTGGTTTGGTCCCAGGAGCTCCCACAAACCTGACTCCATTCACAACCATGCTCTTCTCCAGAGGCCCAATTTACTTTGATCTTTCCAAAATAATTGGATGGTCCAAGAATTCTCACTTGTGTTCCTTCTTCTTCACACACCTCCTCCATTGATGGGATTGAGTAGACTCCAGCTAGGATAGCCACTAGTAGCAGATCAACGATCATGTTTACAAGAAGTCAACTTTATCCTGGATAGTTTTGGGGAAAACTAGACTTACTAGATTATCAAAACAGGATTTGTTCACAGTATTAATAACTGCTAGTATAGAAAGAGCTTTAAAGATGATATCCATTGTGCAAGCCAAAAATGAAACTATTAGCATTTTTGAATTTAATATATTTTCCATCAAGTTTATTCTCTGTATTTATAGATGCATACTTAACTGGCTTGCAGTTAGTTCCATTCAGTTGATGCCGCAGTGAATCCAGCCCGTCAAGTCTAATGCTAGCATATTAGGTAAAATGGCTGCAATAATTGACTTTGTCTTAGAGTTGCTATAGGGATCACTTCACGGGCTGAATTCTAGTATTTTGGAGGAGCTAGGTCGTGTAGTAATCTTAATAGCCAAGTTTAACCTCCCACTTGATAACTTGATGAGCACAAGTTGGAACACAAGCTCATAAGGGTTCACACTAATGGTGCTATTTATAGGAAAGGCAAGGACCCCTGAAATGGATTCTATTGCATTTTATTTACATTTCACTTTTTACTTATATTCAATATTATGGTAAACTTCCCGGACCTTCCTTTTTATTAGAATGATACAGTTAACATTGAAATCCTATTTTGTGATTGGCCATTTTGCACCTGGCTTACAAGTATGTGTGAGGTTTGTGAGTCAATGCATTTGTTTGTGATAGTTATGATTAGTTCACGAGTTTGAATTATGAAAGTGAAAATGCACAATCTGGTAAAGTGTTTCTTTTTCAAGTGCTCTTCACCGGCACCTCGTAATAGTCCAACGTTGGCTGCTCTGGTGGCGATCTTGTACTTTGTTCTTCCAATGAAGGTCTAGCTGTTCCATTCATTCTTCCTGATCCAGCGTCACTCCTGGAGGTGCCACCATGAGCTGCTTCATCTAGCACATGGTAAAAAGGTTCTCTCTTCGTCGGAGCATTGCGGGCTGTTACTTGGTCTTCAATGGTGTCGTACATAGCTAGTTGGTATCGCATTGTGGAAGGTGTGGCTTGGGGAACACGCTGGACCTGAGCATATTCAGTGGCGTAGGTGGGGTTGTCAAGGTTACTCTGTCCATCTGTGGGCGTGACAACCTTTACATCAGCACTCGAATCCCTAAAGTAGAGGGTAGCCATTTTTTTAAAGTGTAAGAGCAGAAACATAAATTTAGTGATATACCTTCAGTATTCAGTGTCATTTGAGACTGATGTAACGTCTGGTTCAATGCTAGCCTGAGGAACTGTATTCAAGGTACCTGTTTTATAGCATATTGAAAGGCTTCTAGTTTGTGATTATAGTCTTTAGACTGTGACATAAGATTTGTGTATTTAGTAAGGTGATACCTCGAGGAAGTGATTTCTACTCCACAGCCTTCATGCAGCTTATGCTGGCTCAAGGAGTTACAAGAATATAGTGCAAGCCAATTTCTCATGACAGTATTCTACTTTCATTCCTAATCTTATACCACCTTTGTTTCTATTGTACTCAACCTACATTCCTATTCTACATAACCTAGTTCCTATTCTAAATAACCTCATTCCTATTCTACATAACCTAGTTCCTATTCTAAATAACCTCATTCCTATTCTACATAACCGAGTTCCTATTCTAAATAACCTCATTCCTATTCTACACAGCATTGGATAACATATATGGATATTCATTGGAAGCAAACTCTTTACCATTGCTGTAATTTTATTCTAAACCATGACGTAGTGTTGCTAAGAAGTTTAACTTATCTACAAATGACATACATGAAGTGGACAGCTTTGTGATGGCGGCAAGACCACAGACACCCAATCAGCATGCCCACCAGCAGCAAAGTGGCAACAGCTGTAGTAGATCCCAGCACACCAACCAATATGACACACCCTGTCTGGCTCCCTGTCTGCTCCGCACTTCCCAGAAAGGGAGTGGTTGTCTCTGGACACTCACTGCTGCAGTTTCGTGACACACTTTCTTGTGGCTGCGTCTCCTTTGCTTCTGTTGGCTTCTGTGTGGTTGTCGAGGAGGCACATTCTAATTGCTGCTGACTTTGTGTAGGAAGGTCTGAATGTTACAAGTAGAACATTGCAAGTGAAGTTTTAGCTACCTTACCAATAGAAGATGAAACCAAAACTTTTAAAATGCAGCTATTTAGTTTTGACTTGACAGGGTCTAAATTACTTAATAAAAATATTAAAAAGCAACAACAACATATATACAGTCAGTGCCAATAAGCATCTCTCCAACACTGAAACTGATTCGCTGCTCACTCACTGCTGCAGTTTTGTGACACACTTTTCTGTGGCTGCGTCTCCTTTGCTTCTGTTGGCTTCTGTGTGGTTGTCGAGGAGGCACATTCTAATGGCTGCTGACTTTGTGTAGGAAGGTCTGAGTGTTACAAGTAGAACATTGCAAGTAAAGTTTTAGCTACCTTACCAATAGAAGATGAAACCAAAACTTTTAAAATGCAGCTATTTAGTTTTGACTTGACAGGGTCTAAATTACTTAATAAAAATATTAAAAAGCAACAACAACATATATACAGTCAGTGCCAATAAGCATCTCTCCAACACTGAAACTGATTCGCTGCTCACTCACTGCTGCAGTTTTGTGACACACTTTTCTGTGGCTGCGTCTCCTTTGCTTCTGTTGGCTTCTGTGTGGTTGTCGAGGAGGCACATTCTAATGGCTGCTGACTTTGTGTAGGAAGGTCTGAGTGTTACAAGTAGAACATTGCAAGTAAAGTTTTAGCTACCTTACCAATAGAAGATGAAACCAAAACTTTTAAAATGCAGCTATTTAGTTTTGACTTGACAGGGTCTAAATTACTTAATAAAAATATTAAGCATCTCTTCAACACTGAAACTGATGATTAGCTAGAATCTGATGTATTATCAGCAGCTCTGATTTGGTGACAAACATTTGCGATGTTTTAACATCGATAATTTACTCAGCATTTAATTTTTCATACTCACCGCATATTACCGTGGCTAGCTGTCCATTTAAACACTTGCTGAGAGTGGCTGTCTGTACTGTGCAGTTTTCTGCCATGCTACATTTCATTTCCCATCCTAGTAAACTCCGGGCAGTGGAAGAGACAAGTGCCTTAGGACCTGCAAATCATGCACACCATGCTACCTCAGTTGAACCAACTTGACTAAACCCTGCATGAATGGTTTACCTGAATATGCTGTTGAGATTCCCAAAGCTTTGCAAACTGCTCCTGCCTGAGCTTCGGTCCATCTATCGTTAGCACATAATGGCCGCCACTTGTTTGACCAGCATATTTGCACCTCTCCAGCATAGTTGGTTCCCTTTTGTAGTCTCACCATTCTATCCGGAGAGCACTTTTCTCCTTGAGAGTCAACTAAAGCTGCTAGAGCCACTATGAACACTAACTTAGAGTCCATTCCTCAGCTGGCAGGTTCTTTCAATTAAGCTCACAAACAAGTGTTAGCTAGAGTATATGTAAGACTCACAAATTTCTTCCAGCAACTAGATTACTCAAGAGTTGTAGTGTAGTCTTGCACATATAGCTCAGCTATCTGATTATGCCACCTGTAGAAGTCCTAAGAGTGTTGACTTGGGTCTATTCAGAGGCTTCGTTAACAGGAAATGAAATAGGCTCAGAGTTCAAGTTATTGGATCCATGGATTGGATTAGTGTCACCAACTTTCATTGATGAGGGGAAATAATAGGAAACTGGGTGTACTTTTTTTTAGCACAATTTGTGTACTAGTGTAATAGGTCATGTGCTGACTCAGTGCTTGGCAAGTGTTCCAGAATGTATTGCCTGGTGGGATTAATTGGCAATCAATTTATGCATGAAAATTCTATTTGTGGCACGAGTGACCCATTCATACACCCACACCACGCAATACTCATTGCCAATTCTCAGCCCAACATGCATGGTCATCTTAATTAAATCAAAGGCTTGGTTAGCCGTACTAACTTTGGTGGAAATCAGTTTTTAAAGAAAGTTATTGTGAATTTGATTGGTGTTTTAATTAGTTTTGATAAATGTTTTTTGTTGTTGTTATTGTCTTGCTAAGCTTGCACATCACTAAAGGGCATTTTTTAATATTACTTCACATGTGCTCTGGTCACAGACAGCATTTGTCAGCTCCCATCGTCTAGCATGCTCTTGTGAGCTTTTGACATTCCCACACATTCAGCCTGGAAACATTGATGTTAGCTTCCTGGAAACATTGATGTTAGCTTCCTGGAAACATTGATGTTAGCTTCCTGGAAACATTGATGTTAGCTTCCTGGAAACATTGATGTTAGCTTCCTGGAAACATTGATGTTAGCTTCCTGGAAACATTGATGTTACCTTCCTTTTGTTTGACAACTTCATACACGGAGAGAGAGAGAGAGAGTTTGAATGTAAAAAAACAACAACTTAAAAGCCAATAGTGAAGCTGTGATGTGTTTGAGCCCCGCCCACAAGAGAAGAATTTGGACATACATGGAACATAAAGTGAATGTGAAATTTAGCCAGATATATTCATGAGAGGACCACGAGCTCATAGGCAAGGGTTTGAAGGGTTACCAGAGACTCTCCCCTGCCCCCTCCCTTTCCCCCCTTAAAATTCATGGCATAATAAAGTGGGCATTGTTGTTATGATTTTGTTTGGTAACATTCCTTTTCAAAATCCTGCAGTAGCCTACTGACATAGATTGGGTTCCTCATTTCTCATCAAACTGCACAACTGTATACTATTGTGACTGGCATGTAGTAGAAATGTTTCAATCACATGGATTGCTGCATGAAGAAGGTTGGAAGAAACTGGAGGAAGAAAAGTTAAAATTAAAACCTGAGATAAGTTTTTGGTTTGTACATGTTCTTTGGGTTGATAACAGATAGGATACTAATGCTATGCATAATTGCTGAGTGGAGATTCAATTGAACTACAACTGCTGCACTCAGATTCTATAGAGTGTATCAGCACAAGGTGTTTCATGAAGAAACTGGTGGAGGACTGGTGTTAATTTGCTCTGCCTTACAAGCTTACAGTCTTTGAGTGATCTTGAAAAATTGTAGGTTTGCAGTGAGAAATATTATGAAGGTATAGAAGCAAAAGGTTGAAAAAGTGTATGACTTGCAAGAATTAGCAGCACTTGAACTGCTGATGATGTCACAGAGCAGTAAATAACATCAGGGAACTGAGAAGTAACAAGTAGCTTTTCAGTTTGGTGAAGTAAAGGATATTCAACAGAGAACTTGAGACCTCAGAATAGTTCAAGAGTTTCCAAGATCTAGACCTAGGCTGTGAGCATACTTTTCTTAAAGCTCTATAGCTGTATGGGTTGGGGGAGGGGTGAGTCATGTAGAAGTGAGATGTGCTAGTCCTATTGGTGGACTAAAAAATGTAGTTTGATTGTTGTACCACACAATATGTGTGTGTGTGTGTGTGTGTGTGCATATTATCACTCTAGTTTTAAAAAAAATCTTGTATGCAATGTAATTCAGACATGGAATAACATTTTTGATCCATGGCAGTTGCTGCAACAACTGCCATGGATATTAAATGTTATTCCATGGTAAGTTTTCCCACTGGAGTTGCATATTTCCCTCTGTTGCATGCAATTCTATGATTCACACATATAGTTTAATTTTGTGATGCCTTAAATTTTTTAAGTGTCTGAATTACATCGCACACACGATTAAAAAAAAAAATAGAGTGAGATGCACAGGTGTACAATGATATGTCATGGTCATTTCAGGTGCAAAGAATTTTTTCTTTTTTTACTTGCATAATCTTTGCTTGTGTAGACGGTCACTCTGTCTCCATCTGCAGTCGACTAAAACAGTATTATTTATTATAAATATTGTCTTGTCTTGTGAACCTCACTGGATGTCATTGCTCTATCAGCACTATTTTTGTTTGAAGGAAGGAAGCCGAAACGGGGCAAAGTGCACTTTTGTATTTGGTATTTTTGAGTGACCCTCGCTGCAATCACTGTTAATGGTGGACATATTTCCCCCTCAAACCAACACTATCCAGTCATTAGTTAGTAACTATGGTATAAAATAGTTAAACCATGGCAATTCTCAGAATTATCACTATACAATATTTCCCTATCCCTTAGGTTTTGCCCTCTGGATCAAGGCTGTTGTTAGCAACCATTCCTCAAACCCACAGTTTAACTATTAGTGATGTGCTTCAGCACAAATGGCGAGCGAGCCTAAAACTACACTATTGTTAAACGATTGATTTTAACTTCTAGCACTCAAGCTACTAAACAAAAGTCAAGTTTTAGAATTACGTATATATGGCAAAGGGAATTCAATGCCATAGTAACCACTTGCCGCAACTGGCTACCATAGGTTGGAATGGCAAGTCAGGGTCAATTGGTAACTATGTAGCTATGTGGCTACTGAACTACTCAGGATGTGGTACTTTCAGAGATTTTGAGTCAGATATATTCATGAATTTTCGGCTATGGGTGAGCCTTCTAGTGAATCTGGCTTGCACAACTGAAAAGATTTGAAGTGAGGCCAACTATATATAGTCAGCTAAAGTGAATGACAAAGATTGTGAATTGGGTTTGGCCATTGAATGAGGTGGCAAAAGAATGAATGAAGTGACAATTTTGAGATGTATTGACAAGTGATTGAGTAGCTAATACATTTTTTCCTGAGTGGCCTAGGCTGAGGAGGACTCTGAGGACTCGGAAAAAATGTATTAGCTACTCAATCACTTGTCAATACATCTCAAAATTGTCACTTCATTCATTCTTTTGCCACCTCATTCAATGGCCAAACCCAATTCACAATCTTTGTCATTCACACTTTAGCTGACTATATATAGTTGGCCTCACTTCAAATCTTTTCAGTTGTGCAAGCCAGATTCACTAGAAGGCTCACCCATAGCCGAAAATTCATGAATATATCTGACTCAAAATCTCTGAAAGTACCACATCCTGAGTAGTTCAGTAGCCACATAGCTACATAGTTACTAAAAAATTTGTTTTAATTAAACAATTTTTTTTGGCACCCCTTCTGATACTGTTATATATGCCAAACCAAACCGTGCATACCAAGTTTCATGCTTTGGTCCACTCTGTCACAATAATTTTTCTTATCTGCTGAACTATTTTGCTTGCCAGTAATTTACAGTATGTTCAAAATAACAGTTATCAGGTTCTGACCCTTCATAAAAACTAGATTGACACTTTCTCACTTAAGGGTGGAGACCCATCCGGCCCACGCATTTTCCTTAAAAATTGATGCAAAAAGAAAACAAAACTTCAAGCAACGGTGGCAATTCTTTAACATGCTGAATTTATTTAGGGTGATAAGGTCTCTCTGCACACCAAAATTCAGACCATTTGCATCTTCGTAAGCCCAGTTAGGAGCGATTTACTTCTGCGGACATTTCGTGTTGTTTCTCCCGCAACCGTCCAAGCTTTTCTGCCGATTCAAGACTCTACGGCTTCCTCCCATTATGTTCCCACTTCCTACGTTTAGTTTTTAGCTATAGCAACTTTACTTTTCTAAATATCCGACCACTAAGGTCAACTTTGCTTCCTGGCACGCTATCAAGAAAATCTAAACGTAGGCCTGTTCACCTTACGTCACCGAATTACTGTTCCAAGTTTAGACTGCATCCCGTGACCCCTTATAGCTCAAAAATACTTGTCGCAAATTCACCCTCTTTGCAGGCGGCCGCGAACTGCGGCTGGGTCAAAACGAAGTGCGCGTAAAACTATAACGCCCCCCACCCCGGCCCGGATATTGCATTTTGCGCCCCGCCCACCAAAGGTGCGCTCCGCTTCAGCTGCTTTTTAGTGAGAAGAACGGCTAGGGTGCTGTTAAAGAATCACCTACGGTGCTGTTGAAGAAGCACCCAGCTTGTTAGATTTCGATACTAAGCTGGGAGGGGTCCTGCAGTGGATTTATACAGTACCCCGTTCAGGCGATACTAGCACGTCTGCCTTACCGACGCACAGGTAAGCGAATTAGCTAGTTAGTGTAAGGATTTGAAGAAATAGCCCACTGATTATGTGTGCGAACATTTTAGGTGAAACCTTCTGTGAGGTAGTGGCTCTGAAAAGAGCCGGGTTGGAAAAAAAAGGACTCATTTTCTTTGGCTGTATTTGAAGTGCTTGGACAGCTTCTCCTGGAGGGGTTTGCTGTTAATTCCTCTATCCTTCAGAATTCGTACAAATTCTTCTCAGTCCTTGCATTCAGATTTGAGCAGTTCCAAGTCTCCATAGCTCAATCCAACCCTGGTCCAGAAGTCTGGAGTCGTATGGCTGAATTATTCACAAACTGAGGGAGACTGGACACATCAAACACCAAACCATTCTGTTGAGCGATAGCTGAAAGCTTCTCAACTAACTCTTGAAGTGCTTCCTGCGGAGCTGGGGAAACTTCAGTGGAACTCACAACTGAATGAGAAGAGACAGGAGGAGAATTGTGGTCATCATATGACTAGGTAGTGAGATCATTTAGAACTTGAGATGGATTAAAAAATGCTGGAGGGTGTGATTCACATGGTGGAGCAGTAGGAGTGGACACTAAATCTTGAGAAGGTGAATCAGGGAGCACTTCTGATGATGACTCCTGCCGAAGAGAGGGCGTGACATCATGACCAGTAAAGGAAGGATCATCAAGAGTATCAGTGGAAGCCCCACCTATTGCTGGGACTTGCTCCAATCCTATGTCTATACAATATAATTATTATGTATGTATATATTTTTTTAATATTATATTTATTTACTTATTTCTTACTTCTTCTCAAAGCACATTTCATTTTCCTCATTTCTGTTGCTGCACTAATAGCCCTCTTCCTTTTCCTGGAAGGCATGATTATAGTTTGCTGTTGAAGCTGGTTGTAACAACAACGTGGTCAAAGCTAACCCACCAGTAAGGCTACTGAGGTTAGGGACTCTCGAGATATTTGCCCGCTTTGCGCGCTAATATATCAAGCGGTGGTTATGCTTGCGAGATGCATGCGGAGCCAGGTGAGGGTGGTAGATTTTCGTGGTTGATAGCACTTAACACTTCCCACAGCCTTACCAACGGTTGCTATGGGTCTCCTCCCTTAAAGGGGTCTGGAAAAAAGCAAAGGAAAAATGTGAAAAAAATCTTAGTTGTCGCCGGGGATTCGAGCCCAGGGCCACTGGCTTTAGCCACCAGTGCTCTAACCACTGAGCTACGACAACCCTCGACTTCCAAGACTCCCACATTTTTCCTTTATACTGTTGAGTAGTACCGCTTGCTGCAGTCTCGTACTCAACAGACCACCAATTATGTGCCGTCAGAATACCTTTTTGGTGTCGACCGGAAACACCTCCCCCTCCGGAGAGGAGCCATAATTTGTGATTAAAAAGGCTTTAACATCACAATTATCAGTGAGTGTTCTATGTTCAAAATAGCTGAATTAGTAATACTGAAAGGAAAACAAATAAAAATATTGTTGTTGTTGTTTTCCATTTTTATACCAATGTTGCCATAGCCAGTCTTTAGAGTTGAGAACGTTTTGAATTTAGTATTACCAAATTCAAACAATAAACTCAAGAATTTGGAATTTTCATTTATTTATACTTTTTTTCACCTGTGGACATTCCTGTAGCTTGTAGACAATTCCACATTGAGCCTATTTCAGAGATTGATTCTTACTATGTGTTCTCAATAGAATAATAATATTTAGCTAACATAATTAGGAAGAATTTGGATGTGGCTGACTTCCTTTGTAGTTACTAACCCTCCGCGTGCAGGTGCAATAAAGTTATTAGTTAGTTTGTCTGTTTCTGTTTGTTATGCTCTGATTCTGGAGATTAGAAAACGCAAAGCTATCAGCTCCATGTAGGTACTAGCTTTAGTGTGTAACACCCTCTTTCATCATGTAATCACATGAACAAATAATGTATTGCAGTATGGCATGGTTTTGCTTTATGCTGTGAAGTTAACCGAGTGCTTAAATTGGAGTTTCGTGTTGAAACTATCAGTGAGTGTTCCTTGCATGTTTAGCTTCTCTTATGAAGTAGGCGTTTACATCTACTGTTTTCATTGCACAACTGTTTTGATACCGCATTAATCTGAAAAGTGATTTAATAGCTAGCTAGTATACAGTAGCGCTGAGGGTTCACACCTTTAGTGCTTCATTACCAAATGTATTCTCAGAACTGTACCTATTTCTAGCACTGCAACAAAACGGATTAATTGGTAGAGGAGTCCTAATTACTGTAAAACCAACTAGTCATGTTTGCCCACGTAAGGCTTGAATAATATTTAACTAGCAACTTTTATAAGTATAATATGTTTAAAAAAATTGGCTCTAAATGAGCTTTCTTCAGTTAACCGATTAACGCCGGAAATTAAATTCGCGATTACGTGCGCGTACTCCGTACTCCGAAATTGTTTACAAGAAATCGTGACCGTCACCTCGAGGCTTGAACCGCCTGAGCTTTTTCTTGTCTAGAGGCAATACGCTTCGAAGTAACCGACGGCGATGTATTAACTGATTGAAGCTAAAGCCCTCCTCTACCCGCGGGCTAAGTTTTGTTTAGTTTCTAGGCGTTTGAAGTGTATGAAGTGCGCACTCATTGGAAACTACAAGCTTCAAGGTAAGTATACCATTGTTAGCATCAGTATTGTAAAAGTTTAGGCTAAGACCTCATGTTTCATAACTATATATTGTTGTTTTAAATGTTCACCAGCCGCTTGCTTTGAAATAATTCAGCAACTATGGATTTTGGCTGTTTATTTTTTTTGTGTGAGCCATATACTAGGATAATATAATATATAACATAACAAGCAATTACATAGACTACTGTGTTTGCAATTCTAGGATTTTTTTCTGATAATACTGTGAAGCAGTCCGATTGAACTCCCATGGTGACAAAGCCACACCCCATAATCACCACTGTACCGTACCATGATGTGTCTGTTGTTACTGTTCTTGACATAGATTGCACATCCTTCTCTTCATACCTGAGAAACTTTCTCCTAAGAAATCCATTTTATGGGCACCTTCTAGTAGGGGAGAACTGGAAGGAAGAAAGTCTGTATCCTCATGCAATAATAACTTGACCTTTTTGTGGTTAGTGTTGTTCAAAATCTATATAACCCTCTGTGTATGAACAAACGAAGCTAAAATAGCTTGCCTTTTTCAACCTTTACTTCCTCCAGGTCATCAAATTCTTCATTGCTGCCCTCCATGAAGACTTCTTGGCCACGGACCTCTACACCTGAGAAGTCTTCTGCCTTATTCTATCTCTATTTCTTTGAGATCATAAAATTCTTCATCACTGCCCTCTATGAAGACTTCTTGGCAGTCTTTAAATTTTATTAACAACTTTATATCATATTAATAATTGATAAATATTTTTGTCTATTAGTTATAGCTATACATTTTTTTTTTTTTGTAACTTTGATTTTCTATATACACAAACAGTGCTACAATTTCAATCTACAAATAATAAAAACATTTCTATGGTAAGGGTCATTAAAACCTTGCCTCCCCTACACTTACCTCACAGGAGAATCGCTACGGCGTTGTGGGAGCTCTTGAAACACTTGCGATTGCTGCTGGTAGCTAATTGAAGCGGGTACTATGGCAGTTACGCAAAAATGCGTAACCCGCGCTGTGAAGCACCCTCATGCTTGACGCGGAAACGCGTAATTCGGCGATAATCGGTTAACAAAAAAAAAGTAACTAATTGGGAAAGAGAATAATGTTAACAGTTGCAGTCAAAGTAAGGTGAAGTGAAAGCAGGGATAATTCCACACTCAGCCACTCATAAAGTAAGGTGAAGTGGAAGCAGGGAGAATTCCACACTCAGCCACTCATAAAGTAAGGTGAAGTGGAAGCAGGGAGAATTCCACACTCAGCCACTCATAAAGTAAGGTGAAGTGGAAGCAGGGAGAATTCCACACTCAGCCACTCATAAAGTAAGGCGAAGTGGAAGCAGAGAGAATTCCACACTCAGCCACTCATAAAGTAAGGTGAAGTGGAAGCAGGGAGAATTCCACACTCAGCCACTCATAAAGTAAGGTGAAGTGGAAGCAGGGAGAATTCCACACTCAGCCACTCATAAAGTAAGGTGAAGTGGAAGCAGGGAGAATTCCACACTCAGCCACTCATAAAGTAAGGCTAAGTGGAAGCAGGGAGAATTCCACACTCAGCCGCTCATAAAGTAAGGCTAAGTGGAAGCAGGGAGAATTCCACACTCAGCCACTCATAAAGTAAGGTGAAGTGGAAGCAGAGAGAATTCCACACTCAGCCACTCATAAAGTAAGGTGAAGTGGAAGCAGGGAGAATTCCACACTCAGCCACTCATAAAGTAAGGTGAAGTGGAAGCAGGGAGAATTCCACACTCAGCCACTCATAAAGTAAGGTGAGGTGGAAGCAGGGAGAATTCCACACTCAGCCACTCATAAAGTAAGGCGAAGTGGAAGCAGGGAGAATTCCACACTCAGCCACTCATAAAGTAAGGTGAAGTGGAAGCAGGGAGAATTCCACACTCAGCCACTCATAAAGTAAGGCGAAGTGGAAGCAGGGAGAATTCCACACTCAGCCACTCGTAAAGGTAGAGGGGAAAATTGGCCTGACCCTCACCTTGGCCCGTGGATCTCCCCCTTCCTAGTGTGCTCTTGAGTGAATTTTCTGTGGATTGTGTCAATCATTTGTATAATAATGTTTACCCAGTCACAAATACGTAGATAATTATATTAACCCTTAGTGGACAAGCATTGACGGGCCAATGTATTTATAAATACACGCACACGTAAAAAGTATCCATTCGCGAAGACATATTACCAGTAAGATAAAAGGTGAGTACTAGTATAGTTTTATGCATGTAGCATTTCCCCCGTAGGCTAGTAACTATGGAAATGCGTTAGTAAATTGTTTCTAGCACGAGTCTGAGCAAGAATTTAATGTGCATTTTATTTGACTAGTTTAGTTTTGCTAGCTATTCTTGTGAATATATTTACTGAAGCAATGGCTACTTTAGGTTTGTTTTCAAGACTTAGATAGTTTGTGTACTATTTCAAAGCTCTAATCTTTATTTGGTCCTACTATACTGTTTTTTTTTGTGTTTGTGTTGTTATTTTTTTATAGTAAAGCTAGAATTTACCTTATGTCACTTTCTTCATTTGGTATTTATAGCATTTTCTGGTGATACTCATTGTCGTGCATGTTCCACTCCACCTGTTTCTACCTCTGTCTTCATCACAGCTGTTTGTTGGTCTTTAACTGCTCTGGTCCACAACTCTTGCTTGATGAGCATCTATTTCGAGTGTCTTAGCCACACCCACTTCCTGGGCTGCCAATACTTACTGTACTGGAATGCACTCCTCACACTCTAGCATGATTTTTTCACTGCTACTTGTAGTCATTATTCATTGAAATGATTCACTGTTGTTGTGAACTTTGAATCCATGATCACTTTCACCTGTCAAACTATCACAGTAGTTGTTATTGTTGTCATCATCCTCAAACATTACAGCTCTCTGCAGATAAGTGCACAACAATCTTGCTCCTTTTGTTAGTAGAAGCTACTGCCATTGTGTGTGCATTATGTGAACAGTTAGTAGAATCATAGAGCTTGAACAAGCCGTCACGAATTCGAGACAACCGTAATTTATTAACATGCGTGTATAGTCACGAATTTGTGACTCCCGTACAGGCAGTACATAATGCCTGCCATGAATTCTTGACTACCGTCCGCTAAGGGTTATAAGCACATTTCATCTCCTTCCATCTCAATTCTCAGTATGTTTCATTTCTGATATTAAGAGCAGAGAATAATTCCTCTCCTTCTATGAAACAACTAAGCATGCGATATCAAATGGCTGCATAATTAGATTTCTTACTGGAACTCTGACGTTACCATACCCACTAACAGATCTTCACTGCACTAGTTACTCTGCTTCTGTTTAGTGTAGTGCGTGTCAACAGACTACACCGGGATCAAGTCCTCAACTTGCTGGATAGTCCCAAACAATGTGATTAATTAAATGTACAATCAATTCTTACAATATCATTACATAATGGTACTGACTTATGACAGTCTACAGCCAATGCTCCTCTTCTCCCAACACAGCGTATTCATGGTCTAGCACTCCAAGTGTTTTGTGGTTAGTATTGTTTACTTCCTGCACACAGTGTATTTCCTCCTCATCTTCATAGGGTTCTCGCGCAGCATTCTGGAAATGTTGGTTGGTTATGAAGGCCTGGTCTGGTTGTGGAGAGCAAGGAGTATGCCGGCCATTTGAACTCATTGGAATGTTAGCTATGGCTGAAGTTTGCTCAGAGGTATTATCTTGAGGCAGTGAACTTTCTCCATCTCTCTCTGTGAAGGAGATGACAGATCTGTGTGATGAAGAGAGATGGAGGAGAGCTTTTTGTGAAGCTGTTGAATTAATGGCTGTGAAATCTTACCGTTGAGAATGTCTTCTTCGCCAAGCGGCCTTGCAGCTGCAAATCCACTTTAAGAGTGCGCTCAAGAGAACTATTACTGCAACGCCGATTGCCATGGCAACTCCAGTGGCAACTCCTACCACTAGACACTGAGAGGTCTTCTCTGACTTTGTTCTTACTGTGGGAAGGTGTAGTGGCACATCTACTCAAGGAAGAACATGCAATGTAGTAGGATTCAAATGGGATAAAATTGAATTTAAATTTTTTTAATTGAGAATGAATGTTTTAAGATCAAGTATAATGAATTAAAAATAGTTTGAATTTACCTACCACAGATCACTCCTGCAATCATCATCTCATTAGCTTCCTGCTTGGATTCAGTCACCGTACAATCTCGAAGATTAGACTGTGTTGAGTTTGAGCAGTCAACCTCCACACAGGAAGCGTCAGCATCAGACTTCATGAACCACACAGCTTGGTGATCTAGGAATATGAGCCATGCTAAGAAGAATTATACAAGTAGCACAGCTGTTACCTTGGTGCCTGTTGTAGGTGAATAGAAGCTGTCTACAGGTCAGTCCAGCTTTGGTTTGGTCCCAGGAGCTCCCACAAACCTGACTCCATTCATAACCATGCTCTTCTCCAGAGGCCCAATTTACTTTGATCTTTCCAAAATAATTGGATGGTCCAAGAATTCTCACTTGTGTTCCTTCTTCTTCACACACCTCCTCCATTGATGGGATTGAGTAGACTCCAGCTAGGATAGCCACTAGTAGCAGATCAACGATCATGTTTACAAGAAGTCAACTTTATCCTGGATAGTTTTGGGGAAAACTAGACTTACTAGATTATCAAAACAGGATTTGTTCACAGTATTAATAACTGCTAGTATAGAAAGAGCTTTAAAGATGATATCCATTGTGCAAGCCAAAAATGAAACTATTAGCATTTTTGAATTTAATATATTTTCCATCAAGTTTATTCTCTGTATTTATAGATGCATACTTAACTGGCTTGCAGTTAGTTCCATTCAGTTGATGCCGCAGTGAATCCAGCCCGTCAAGTCTAATGCTAGCATATTAGGTAAAATGGCTGCAATAATTGACTTTGTCTTAGAGTTGCTATAGGGATCACTTCACGGGCTGAATTCTAGTATTTTGGAGGAGCTAGGTCGTGTAGTAATCTTAATAGCCAAGTTTAACCTCCCACTTGATAACTTGATGAGCACAAGTTGGAACACAAGCTCATAAGGGTTCACACTAATGGTGCTATTTATAGGAAAGGCAAGGACCCCTGAAATGGATTCTATTGCATTTTATTTACATTTCACTTTTTACTTATATTCAATATTATGGTAAACTTCCCGGACCTTCCTTTTTATTAGAATGATACAGTTAACATTGAAATCCTATTTTGTGATTGGCCATTTTGCACCTGGCTTACAAGTATGTGTGAGGTTTGTGAGTCAATGCATTTGTTTGTGATAGTTATGATTAGTTCACGAGTTTGAATTATGAAAGTGAAAATGCACAATCTGGTAAAGTGTTTCTTTTTCAAGTGCTCTTCATCGGCACTTCGTAATAGTCCAACGTTGGCTGCTCTGGTGGCGATCTTGTACTTTGTTCTTCCAATGAAGGTCTAGCTGTTCCATTCATTCTTCCTGATCCAGCGTCACTCCTGGAGGTGCCACCATGAGCTGCTTCATCTAGCACATGGTAAAAAGGTTCTCTCTTCGTCGGAGCATTGCGGGCTGTTACTTGGTCTTCAATGGTGTCGTACATAGCTAGTTGGTATCGCATTGTGGAAGGTGTGGCTTGGGGAACACGCTGGACCTGAGCATATTCAGTGGCGTAGGTGGGGTTGTCAAGGTTACTCTGTCCATCTGTGGGCGTGACAACCTTTACATCGGCACTCGAATCCCTAAAGTAGAGGGTAGCCATTTTTTTAAAGTGTAAGAGCAGAAACATAAATTTAGTGATATACCTTCAGTATTCAGTGTCATTTGAGACTGATGTAACGTCTGGTTCAATGCTAGCCTGAGGAACTGTATTCAAGGTACCTGTTTTATAGCATATTGAAAGGCTTCTAGTTTGTGATTATAGTCTTTAGACTGTGACATAAGTTTTGTGTATTTAGTAAGGTGATACCTCGAGGAAGTGATTTCTACTCCACAGCCTTCATGCAGCTTATGCTGGCTCAAGGAGTTACAAGAATATAGTGCAAGCCAATTTCTCATGACAGTATTCTACTTTCATTCCTAATCTTATACCACCTTTGTTTCTATTGTACTCAACCTACATTCCTATTCTACATAACCTAGTTCCTATTCTAAATAACCTCATTCCTATTCTACATAACCTAGTTCCTATTCTAAATAACCTCATTCCTATTCTACATAACCGAGTTCCTATTCTAAATAACCGAGTTCCTATTCTACACAGCATTGGATAACATATATGGATATTCATTGGAAGCAAACTCTTTACCATTGCTGTAATTTTATTCTAAACCATGACGTAGTGTTGCTAAGAAGTTTAACTTATCTACAAATGACATACATGAAGTGGACAGCTTTGTGATGGCGGCAAGACCACAGACACCCAATCAGCATGCCCACCAGCAGCAAAGTGGCAACAGCTGTAGTAGATCCCAGCACACCAACCAATATGACACACCCTGTCTGGCTCCCTGTTTGCTCCGCGCTCCCCAGAAAGGAAGTGGTTGTCTCCTTTGCTTCTGTTGGCTTCTGTGTGGTTTGTGTAGGAAGGTCTGAATGTTACAAGTAGAACATTGCAAGTGAAGTTTTAGCTACCTTACCAATAGAGGATGAAACCAAAACTTTTAAAATGCAGCTATTTAGTTTGACTTGACAGGGTCTAAATTACTTAATAAAAATATTAAGCATCTCTTCAACACTGAAACTGATGATTAGCTAGAATCTGATGTATTATCAGCAGCTCTGATTTGGTGACAAACATTTGCGATGTTTTAACATCGATAATTTAGACAGCATTTAATTTTTCATACTCACCGCATATTACCGTGGCTAGCTGTCCATTTAAACACTGGCTGAGAGTGGCTGTCTGTACTGTGCAGTTTTCTGCCATGCTACATTGCATTACCCATCCTAGTAAAGTCCGGTTAGGGAGGGGAGAGGCAAGTGCCTTAGGACCTGCAAATCATGCACACCATGCTACCTCAGTTGAACCAACTTGACTAAACCCTGCATGAATGGTTTACCTGAATATGCTGTTGAGATTCCCAAAGCTTTGCAAACTGCTCCTGCCTGAGCTTCGGTCCATCTATCGTTAGCACATAATGGCCGCCACATGTTTGACCAGCATATTTGCACCTCTCCAGCATAGTTGGTTCCCTTTTGTAGTCTCACCATTCTATCCGTAGAGCACTCTTCTGCTTGAGAGGAGTCAACTAAAGCTGCTAGAGCCACTATGAACACTAACTTAAAGTCCATTCCTCAGCTGGCAGGTTCTTTCAATGAAGCTCACAAACAAGTGTTAGCTAGAGTATATGTAAGACTCACAAATTTCTTCCAGCAACTAGATTACTCAAGAGTTGTAGTGTAGTCTTGCACATATAGCTCAGCTATCTGATTATGCCACCTGTAGAAGTCCTAAGAGTGTTGACTTGGGTCTATTCAGAGGCTTCGTTAACAGGAAATGAAATAGGCTCAGAGTTCAAGTTATTGGATCCATGGATTGGATTAGTGTCACCAACTTTCATTGATGAGGGGAAATAATAGGAAACTGGGTGTACTTTTTTTTAGCACAATTTGTGTACTAGTGTAATAGGTCATGTGCTGACTCAGTGCTTGGCAAGTGTTCCAGAATGTATTGCCTGGTGGGATTAATTGGCAATCAATTTATGCATGAAAATTCTATTTGTGGCACGAGTGACCCATTCATACACCCACACCACGCAATACTCATTGCCAATTCTCAGCCCAACATGCATGGTCATCTTAATTAAATCAAAGGCTTGGTTAGCCGTACTAACTTTGGTGGAAATCAGTTTTTAAAGAAAGTTATTGTGAATTTGATTGGTGTTTTAATTAGTTTTGATAAATGTTTTTTGTTGTTGTTATTGTCTTGCTAAGCTTGCACATCACTAAAGGGCATTTTTTAATATTACTTCACATGTGCTCTGGTCACAGACAGCATTTGTCAGCTCCCATCGTCTAGCATGCTCTTGTGAGCTTTTGACATTCCCACACATTCAGCCTGGAAACATTGATGTTAGCTTCCTGGAAACATTGATGTTAGCTTCCTGGAAACATTGATGGTAGCTTCCTGGAAACATTGATGGTAGCTTCCTGGAAACATTGATGTTAGCTTCCTGGAAACATTGATGTTAGCTTCCTGGAAACATTGATGTTAGCTTCCTGGAAACATTGATGTTAGCTTCCTGGAAACATTGATGTTAGCTTCCTGGAAACATTGATGTTAGCTTCCTTTTGTTTGACAACTTCATACACGGAGAGAGAGAGAGAGAGAGAGAGTTTGAATGTAAAAAAAAAAAAAAACTTAAAAGCCAATAGTGAAGCTGTGATGTGTTTGAGCCCCGCCCACAAGAGAAGAATTTGGACATACATGGAACATAAAGTGAATGTGAAATTTAGCCAGATATATTCATGAGAGGACCACGAGCTCATAGGCAAGGGTTTGAAGGGTTACCAGAAACTCTCCCCTTCCCCCTCTCCCTCCCCTCCCCCTCCCCCTTAAAATTCATGGCATAATAAAGTGGGCATTGTTGTTATGATTTTGTTTGGTAACATTCCTTTTCAAAATCCTGCAGTAGCCTACTGACTGCATTGCAGTGGGCTATCTCACTCTGAGGTAAGAAGCAGACATACTCACTACTCTTCTTCCTTTTCATTTGGAAATGGGAAGGACAGAAGGATTTGCAGTCTGGCATGTATTGATTTCATTTTAAATTTGACACAGCACTTTAATGGTTCAAAGCGTATAGATTGGGTTCCTCATTCCTCATCAAACTGCACAACTGTATACTATTGTGACTGGCATGTAGTAGAAATGTTTCAATCACTGGATTGCTGCATAAAGAAGGTTGGAAGAAACTGGAGGAAGAAAAGTTAAAATTAAAACCTGAGATAAGTTTTTGGTTTGTACATGTTCTTTGGGTTGATAACAGATAGGATACTAATGCTATGCATAATTACCGAGTGGAGATTCGATTGAACTACAACTGCTGCACTCAGATTCTATAGAGTGTATCAGCACAAGGTGTTTCATGAAGAAACTGGTGGAGGACTGGTGTTAATTTGCTCTGCCTTACAAGCTTACAGTCTTTGAGAGAGTGTATCAGCACAAGGTGTTTCATGAAGAAACTGGTGGAGGACTGGTGTTAATTTGCTCTGCCTTACAAGCTTACAGTCTTTGAGTGATCTTGAAAAATTGTAGGTTTGCAGTGAGAAATATTATGAAGGTATAGAAGCAAAAGGTTGAAAAAGTGTATGACTTGCAAGAATTAGCAGCACTTGAACTGCTGATGATGTCACAGAGCAGTTAGTCAACTGACAGTAATAGTAGTGTTAACCGATTACACGCGAATGACGCAAATATGCGTCAATTAAGAAAAATCGATAACCGCGGTGGACGCAAATATGCGTCAAAAATGCGTCTTCGCGTCCATTTCGCCCTACAGCTTTGTGGAGTCAAGGACGCCACCGATCACAATTGCAGACGATTCTATATTGTTGTAAGTATATTTTAGGCTTATAAAATACATAGACTGCCATAAGAAAATGTTGAGTAAATTTTGTCACAACAATAAGACTTCTTTCTGATAAAGTATAAATTGAAAATATATTTCATGAAATAATAAAGGTAACAGAATAATTTTTTAGAAACCAATATTACTTTAGCTATAACTGCTCAAGATAAAACAAGTAGAAAGCTATCTTGGCAAGTGGAACACTGGCACTTCAGCATCCTAGTGATGAAGACGTTATTCTTGACCTGGCACAGCATGGCAGTGACAAGGATGGCAGTAACTCTGATGGTAGTGACGAGGAGTTTGATGACAGCAAGAATAACTTCAGTACTGATGGGTGTAGTGACTGCAGTAGTTGCTAGATGGTCAAGGACTCTGACGAGAGAATGGAATTGATGATTCTGAAAGGTAGCGATTTCTACAGGAATTTTAACCACATTCTTTATAACAATAAGTAAAAATAAATAATGTTATACAACAGGTGAGACTGCAGGGATCCCTCTGACATATACTTCTATTATGCTATGACCAGTTGCACTTGATAGTAAGATCACAAGCTATTCTGTCAACAATGCAGCCTACCAGCACATCAAAAGTAAAGACACCTTGGAGTACCAAACTGAATACACTATAATATTCTATCATTTATTTGTGATGTACCTGTTTTCATGCACAAAAGCCATAAAAAGCTTCTCTGTTCACAAAATTTATAACAGATTGCTAAATTCAAAATAAAACACACCCTAAATAAATATCAACAAATTCTTCCTGAATGTAAGACAGATGCGTGCAAAAGCACTTTCTCTTACCTCTATGATCAAGTAGCAAACTGCTTCAGCCATGAAACCATACTTCCAACCTTACTAGTGTGCTTACTAAGAGCTTCAGTGTGATGCCATAAAGGTTTTTGCCAAACGGTGCGAGTACTTTGTTATTTTTCAGTCGGGAACAGCTCCTTAGCGTCGAATTTATGCTTTCCCAATAGCCTAGAGCGTACTCTATCGTTCGATAATACTGTCCCCGAGGCAATCTTCAAACGTTCGTCTTCTTTCTCTCGCTTAGTGTCACCCTCCCACCAAGCAATCAATCCTTTGTGTCTCGCGTGCGCCCGTGACCGCATTACGTAAGGCGCAATTAAAATTTTTGTTCGCGCGTAATCGGTTAAATAACACCAGAGGGAACTGAGAAGTAACAAGTAGCCTTTCAGTTTGGTGAAGTAAAGGATATTCAACAGAGAACTTGAGACCTCAGAATAGTTCAAGAGTTTCCAAGATCTAGACCTAGGCTGTGAGCATACTTTTCTTAAAGCTCTATAGCTGTATGGGTTGGGGGAGGGGTGAGTCATGTAGAAGTGAGATGTGCTATAGCTGTATGGGTTGGGGGAGGGGTGAGTCATGTAGAAGTGAGATGTGCTATAGCTGTATGGGTTGGGGGAGGGGTGAGTCATGTAGAAGTGAGATGTGCTATAGCTGTATGGGTTGGGGGAGGGGTGAGTCATGTAGAAGTGAGATGTGCTATAGCTGTATGGGTTGGGGGAGGGGTGAGTCATGTAGAAGTGAGATGTGCTATAGCTGATGGGTTGGGGGAGGGGTGAGTCATGTAGAAGTGAGATGTGCTATAGTCCTATTGGTGGACTAAAAAATGTAGTTTGATTGTTGTACCACACAATGTGTGTGTGTGTGTGTGTGTGTGTGTGTGTGCATATCATCACTCTAGTTTAAAAAAAAATCTTGTATGCAATGTAATTCAGACATGGAATAACATTTTTGATCCATGGTAGTTGCTGCAATAACTGCCATGGATATTAAATGTTATTCCATGGTAAGTTTTCCCACTAGAGTTGCATATTTCCCTCTGTTGCATGCAATTCTATGTTTCACACATATAGTTTAATTTTGTGATGCCTTAATTTTTTTAAGTGTCTGAATTACATCGCACACACGATTTTTTTTTAAATAGAGTGAGATGCACAGGTGTTACAATGATATGTCATGGTCATTTCAGGTGCAAAGAATTTTTTTCTTTTTTTACTTGCATACTCTTTGCTTGTGTAGACGGTCACTCTGTCTCCATCTGCAGTCGACTGAAACAGTATTATTCATTAGAAATATTGTCTTGTCTTATGAACCTCACTGGATGTCATTGCTCTATCAGCACTATTTTTGTTTGAAGGAAGGAAGCCGAAACGGGGCAAAGTGCACTTTTGTATTTGGTATTTTTGAGTGACCCTCGCTGCAATCACTGTTAATGGTGGACATATTTCCCCCTCAAACCAACACTATCCAGTCATTAGTTAGTAACTATGGTATAAAATAGTTAAACCATGGCAATTCTCAGAATTATCACTATACAATATTTCCCTATCTCTTAGGTTTTGCCCTCTGGATCAAGGCTGTTGTTAGCAACCATTCCTCAAACCCACAGTTTAACTATTAGTGGTGTGCTTCAGCACAAATGGCGAGCGAGCCTAAAACTACACTATTGTTAAACGATTGATTTTAACTTCTAGCACTCAAGCTACTAAACAAAAGTCAAGTTTTTGAATTACGTATATATGGCAAAGGGAATTCAATGCCATAGTAACCACTTGCCGCAACTGGCTACCATAGGTTGGAATGGCAAGTCAGGGTCAATTGGTAACTATGTAGCTATGTGGCTACTGAACTACTCAGGATGTGGTACTTTCAGAGATTTTGAGTCAGATATATTCATGAATTTTCGGCTATGGGTGAGCCTTCTAGTGAATCTGGCTTGCACAACTGAAAAGATTTGAAGTGAGGCCAACTATATATAGTCAGCTAAAGTGAATGACAAAGATTGTGAATTGGGTTTGGCCATTGAATGAGGTTGCAAAAGAATGAATGAAGTGACAATTTTGAGATGTATTGACAAGTGATTGAGTAGCTAATACATTTTTTACTGAGTGGCCGAGGCTGAGGAGGACTCTGAGGACTCGGAAAAAATGTATTAGCTACTCAATCACTTGTCCATACATCTCAAAATTGTCACTTCATTCATTCTTTTGCCACCTCATTCAATGGCCAAACCCAATTCACATTCTTTGTCATTCACTTTAGCTGACTATATATAGTTGGCCTCACTTCAAATCTTTTCAGTTGTGCAAGCCAGACTCACTAGAAGGCTCACCCATAGCCAAAAATTCATGAATATATCTGACTCAAAATCTCTGAAAGTACCACATCCTGAGTAGTTCAGTAGCCACATAGCTACATAGTTACTAAAAAATTTGTTTTAATTAAACAATTTTATTTGGCACCCCTTCTGATACTGTTATATATGCCAAACCGAACCTGCATACCAAGTTTCATGCTTTGGTCCACTCTGTCACAATAATTTTTCTTATCTGCTAGACTATTTTGCTTGCCAGTAATTTACAGTATGTTCAAAATAACAGTTATCAGGTTCTGACCCTTCATAAAAACTAGATTGACACTTTCTCACCTTAAGGGGTCTGGAAAAAAGCAAAGGAAAAATGTGAAAAAATCTTAGTTGTCGCCGGGGATTCGAGCCCAGGGCCACTGGCTTTAGCCACCAGTGCTCTAACCACTGAGCTACGACAACCCTCGACTTCCAAGACTCTCACATTTTTCCTTTATACTGTTGAGTAGTACCGCTTGCTGCAGTCTCGTACTCAACAGACCACCAATTATGTGCCGTCAGAATACCTTTTTGGTGTCGACCGGAAACACCTCCCCCTCCGGAGAGGAGCCATAATTTGTGATTAAAAAGGCTTTAACATCACAATTATCAGTGAGTGTTCTATGTTCAAAATAGCTGAATTAGTAATACTGAAAGGAAAACAAATAAAAATATTGTTGTTGTTGTTTTCCATTTTTATACCAATGTTGCCATAGCCAGTCTTTAGAATTGAGAACGTTTTGAATTTAGTATTACCAAATTCAAACAATAAACTCAAGAATTTGGAATTTTCATTTATTTATACTTTTTTTCACCTGTGGACATTCCTGTAGCTTGTAGATAATTCCACATTGAGCCTATTTCAGAGATTGATTCTTACTCTGTGTTCTCAATAGAATAATAATATTTAGCTAACATAATTAGGAAGAATTTGGATGTGGCTGACTTCCTTTGTAGTTACTAACCCTCCGCGTGCAGATGCAATAAAGTTATTAGTTAGTTTGTCTGTTTCTGTTTGTTATGCTCTGATTCTGGAGATTAGAAAACGCAAAGCTATCAGCTCCATGTAGGTACTAGCTTTAGTGTGTAACACCCTCTTTCATCATGTAATCACATGAACAAATAATGTATTGCAGTATGGCATGGTTTTGCTTTATGCTGTGAAGTTAACCGAGTGCTTAAATTGGAGTTTCGTGTTGAAACTATCAGTGAGTGCGTTCCTTGCATGTTTAGCTTCTTTTATGAAGTAGGCATATACATCTACTGTTTTCATTGCACAACTGTTTTGATACCGCATTAATCTGAAAAGTCATTTAATAGCTAGCTAGTATACAGTAGCGCTCAGGGTTCACACCTTTAGTGCTTCATTACTGAATGTATTCTCAGAACTGTACCTATTTCTAGCACTGCAACAAAACTGATCAATTGGTAGAGGAGTCCTAATTACTGTAAAACCAACTAGTCATGTTTGCCCACGTAAGCCTTGAATAATATTTAACTAGCAACTTTTATAAGTATAATATGTTTAAAAAAATTGGCTCTAAATGAGCTTTCTTCAGCTAACAAAAAAAAGTAACTAATTGGGAAAGAGAATGATGTTAGCAGTTGCAGTCAAAGTAAGGCGAAGTGGAAGCAGGGAGAATTCCACACTCAGCCACTCATAAAGTAAGGTGAAGTGGAAGCAGGGAGAATTCCACACTCAGCCACTCATAAAGTAAGGTGAAGTGGAAGCAGGGAGAATTCCACACTCAGCCACTCATAAAGTAAGGCGAAGTGGAAGCAGAGAGAATTCCACACTCAGCCACTCATAAAGTAAGGTGAAGTGGAAGCAGGGAGAATTCCACACTCAGCCACTCATAAAGTAAGGTGAAGTGGAAGCAGGGAGAATTCCACACTCAGCCACTCATAAAGTAAGGTGAAGTGGAAGCAGGGAGAATTCCACACTCAGCCACTCATAAAGTAGGCGAAGGGAAGCAAGAGAATTCCACACTCCGCCCACTCATATAAAGTAGAAGGTGAAGTGGAAAGCAGGGATAATTCCACACTCAGCCACTCATAAAGTAAGGTGAAGTGGAAGCAGGGAGAATTCCACACTCAGCCACTCATAAAGTAAGGTGAAGTGGAAGCAGGGAGAATTCCACACTCAGCCACTCATAAAGTAAGGTGAAGTGGAAGCAGGGAGAATTCCACACTCAGACACTCATAAAGTAAGGTGAAGTGGAAGCAGGGAGAATTCCACACTCAGCCACTCATAAAGTAAGGCGAAGTGGAAGCAGAGAGAATTCCACACTCAGCCACTCATAAAGTAAGGTGAAGTGGAATCAGGGAGAATTCCACACTCAGCCACTCGTAAAGTAAGGTGAAGTGGAAGCAGAGAGAATTCCACACTCAGCCACTCATAAAGTAAGGTGAAGTGGAAGCAGGGAGAATTCCACACTCAGCCACTCATAAAGTAAGGTGAAGTGGAAGCAGGGAGAATTCCACACTCAGCCACTCATAAAGTAAGGCGAAGTGGAAGCAGGGAGAATTCCACACTCAGCCACTCATAAAGTAAGGCGAAGTGGAAGCAGGGAGAATTCCACACTCAGCCACTCATAAAGTAAGGTGAAGTGGAAGCAGGGAGAATTCCACACTCAGCCACTCATAAAGTAAGGTGAAGTGGAAGCAGGGAGAATTCCACACTCAGCCACTCATAAAGTAAGGTGAAGTGGAAGCAGGGAGAATTCCACACTCAGCCACTCATAAAGTAAGGTGAAGTGGAAGCAGGGAGAATTCCACACTCAGCCACTCATAAAGTAAGGTGAAGTGGAAGCAGGGAGAATTCCACACTCAGCCACTCATAAAGTAAGGCGAAGTGGAAGCAGGGAGAATTCCACACTCAGCCACTCGTAAAGGTAGAGGGGAAAATTGGCCTGACCCTCACCTTGGCCCGTGGATCTCCCCCTTCCTAGTGTGCTCTTGAGTGAATTTTCTGTGGATTGTGTCAATCATTTGTATAATAATGTTTACCCAGTCACAAATACGTAGATAATTATATTAACCCTTAGTGGACAAGCATTGACGGGCCAATGTATTTATAAATACACGCACACGTAAAAAGTATCCATTCGCGAAGACATATTACCAGTAAGATAAAAGGTGAGTACTAGTATAGTTTTATGCATGTAGCATTTCCCCCGTAGGCTAGTAACTATGGAAATGCGTTAGTAAATTGTTTCTAGCACGAGTCTGAGCAAGAATTTAATGTGCATTTTATTTGACTAGTTTAGTTTTGCTAGCTATTCTTGTGAATATATTTACTGAAGCAATGGCTACTTTAGGTTTGTTTTCAAGACTTAGATAGTTTGTGTACTATTTCAAAGCTCTAATCTTTATTTGGTCCTACTATACTGTTTTTTTTTGTGTTTGTGTTGTTATTTTTTTATAGTAAAGCTAGAATTTACCTTATGTCACTTTCTTCATTTGGTATTTATAGCATTTTCTGGTGATACTCATTGTCGTGCATGTTCCACTCCACCTGTTTCTACCTCTGTCTTCATCACAGCTGTTTGTTGGTCTTTAACTGCTCTGGTCCACAACTCTTGCTTGATGAGCATCTATTTCGAGTGTCTTAGCCACACCCACTTCCTGGGCTGCCAATACTTACTGTACTGGAATGCACTCCTCACACTCTAGCATGATTTTTTCACTGCTACTTGTAGTCATTATTCATTGAAATGATTCACTGTTGTTGTGAACTTTGAATCCATGATCACTTTCACCTGTCAAACTATCACAGTAGTTGTTATTGT